>ERZ795050.453-NODE-453-length-64580-cov-5.474932_pt1 | contig 64580 bp, 54 predicted proteins | sample MGYA00375134_ERZ795050 | MGnify/ENA primary metagenome ERZ795050 (study PRJEB30179, sample SAMN05720221) | activated sludge metagenome | isolation source: Anaerobic digester | place: Japan | collected 2015-05-26 ... | reverse complement strand
GATCTTCAGCAGTCTGGCTATTTTTGTTGAGGGCGTTGCATAGGCACCTTCGCTAATATATCTCAGGCCTATGATTCCATCGAATGGAGCCCTCAGTTCTGTTTCAGATATTCTGGCCTTTACCAGGTTTATGTCGGCCTGAAGGGTCTGGACCTCAGTCTGTATCTGGTCATAGCTTTCCTGGCTAATAGCATCCCTGTTGAGAAGATTTCTCTGCCTGAATTCTTTAAGCTCTGCAAGTTTCTGCTGTGCAACGAGCTTCTCAAGCTGGGCCTGCAGTGGCCGGTCGTTGATTTTTGCAAGTAGATCCCCCTTTTTTACCCTTGTGCCTTCCTGAAAGTTGATTCCGACAATTTTTCCCGATGTCTCAAATGAAAGGTCAACCTCTTCATCAGGCCTGAGAGTTCCTGTGCTGTTAACTATCTCACTCATTTTTGCGGGAACGATAACGTAACCGCTTGCAAAAAGTCTTTGCTGCATCTGTCTCATAGGAGCAGCGCTCTGCTTGTTTTTACTGAGAAGGGATTTGATGACAGGTTTAAGCCTGGGGTAGAAAATAAAGCCCGCAACAAGTATCAATATTATTATTATCAAAGTATTACGAAGCCCATTTTTCATCTGGTTTTTTATATAAAGTTTTTAAAGATTAATAACCATTATTAAACGGATAATTTTGAAAATTGAGTATGAGATTCTTCGCTTCACTTCGTTGCGCTCAGAATGACAGTTGTTTGCGCGTCTGATCAGGAGAGAAGGTGTTTGTTGGAGGCCTTGCCTCCAACAAACACCTCCTCTTCAAACCGCCTCTATAAACGTCTGTCATTCTGAGCGAAGCGAAGAATCTCATTCTTTTAATCGGACAATATTAATTAATAACACAAAATATCCCGGAAAGTTTTGTGCAAAATTACACAAAACATCGGCTATGATTATTTAATAACCAGTTACCTTGTGTTAAATTATCCTAAAATACATAATGTCCCGGGTCATTCTACTTAAGAAAAAAAGAAATTAACTTTGGACGTAAATTTTTTGAAGGGATGATACAGCGCATACAATCACTTTACCTTTTACTTATAGTGGTTTTTTCAACATTGCTTCTTAGCGGCAATATTCTGACTTTTACCGATTCCGGTAACAATGTACTTAATTTAAAATACAGTGGACTTGCAGGTACGGGAAGTTATACCGTTGATTTCGCGGGGCAGTTTCTGATCCTGTTTATTGCACTTAACATATTGCTTGCGTTATTGTCTCTCATTTCCGTATTCATGTACCGTAACAGGAAAAGGCAGGGGAAAATGGTACTTGCGGCGATCATCATTACTGTGTTAATCATTCTGACAGAGTTTCTGATGGCATATAACCTTATGAGCAATGCAGATCTCAGGTTGATTCCCGGAGCCGGATTAATTTTACCGCCGTTAATGGCAGTTCTGGCTGTTTTGGCCCGGCGTGGAATTAAAAAGGATGAGAAGCTTGTAAGTTCCTATGAAAGGTTGAGGTAAGAACGGTCGTCAGGATGGCTGTTAAATAATCTGGAGGTTTTCCTGGTTCGTAATTTTTTCGCAATAGAGGCATTTCAGGGTAACATTATCCTTTGAGACTACTTTGAAACGTGTTCGGACCGTTTCGTGGTTTGATATGCATTTGGGATTCATGCATTTTGCAATACCTTCAATTTTATCGGGCACTTCAACCACTTTCTTTTCGACGACCTCGTAATCGCGTATTATGTTAAGTTTTGCCTGAGGGGCCACCAGGGCAATCCTGTTAATGTCTTCGTCCTCAAAAAACTTGTTTGAAATTTTAATAATGGCCTTCCTTCCCAGTTTCTTGCTGTCGAGATTGGTTCCGAAGGTTATCTGATTATCTATATGGTCAAGACCCAGTATCTGTATAACTTTAAAAAGATTTTTTGCCGGTATATGGTCAATTACCGTTCCGTTCTGGATTGCACTTACGCTGAGCTGTTTTGGTTCTTTCATTGCATTGGTTATTTAAGTCCCAAAATTGAACAAAGAATTGCCTGCCTCACATAAACTCCGTTCAGAGTCTGTTCAAAATAGTAAGCCTTCGGATTTGAGTCAACATCAACATGTATTTCATTTACGCGGGGGAGAGGATGGAGTATCTTCAGGTTTGGCTTGGTGTTTTTAAGCATTGAATTCCTGAGCACGTAGACATTTTTAACTTTTTCATATTCAATAGGATCTGAGAATCTCTCCTTCTGTACCCTTGTCATGTAGATAATGTCGGCTTTGGAAATAATATCCGTAAAATCGGTATGCTCGTAGTATTTCAGGCCGATGTTATCAAGGTAAAGTTTATATTCATCGGGCATCTTTAATTCTTCGGGAGAGATGAAGTTGAATGTTGTCTGCCATCTTGCCATTGCCATCATAAGCGAATGAACGGTTCTGCCGTATTTCAGGTCACCTACAAGGAAGACATTTAAATTTGAAAGAGTTCCCTGGGTTTTCCTGATAGAATAGAGATCGAGCAGTGTCTGTGTCGGATGCTGGTTTGCACCGTCTCCGGCATTAATTATCGGAACCTTCGATATTTCGCTTGCGAAACGGGCGCTTCCTTCGAGGGGGTGCCTCATAACTATGAGGTCGGAGTAGTTGCTGACCGTTCTTATGGTATCATTCAGGGTTTCTCCTTTTGTGACGCTGCTGGTTGCAGCATCGGTGAAACCTAATATTTTGCCGCCAAGCCGGCTCACGGCACTTTCAAAACTAAGCCTTGTGCGTGTTGACGGTTCGAAAAACAGTGTGGCAACTACTTTACCATCCAGAAGCTTTCTGTCAGGTTCTTTTTCGAATTCGGCTGCCAGATCGAGGATCCCAAGAATCTCATCGGTTGAGAGGTCATCAATGGATACCAGGCTCTTGTTTATCATTGACTTGTGTATTTAATCCCGTTTATTAATCCCGTTCTGTAAAATTAACCATGAAATGTTTCATGAATTATACCATGTTGATAATTATTTAAAACTTTTAAATCCTAATCCTCCTTAGCTTTTATTTCGATGTCAGTGTATTCTGAAAGCCTGTCAAGTGCCTTACCGGCCAGCGAGAGTCTGAAACCTGCTGTCAGGATGCATTTTTCGGTAAACTGCTGATCTGAGATTTTAGCCCCGAAATCGTTCAGAATTTTCATAACCTGGCCGGTTTTACCGTAGGGAAAACTTACAGAATAATAATTGTATAAGATACACTCTATAACGGTGGCTTTATCAAGGGCATCCGCTGCAGCTGATCTGTAGGCGTTTACGAGTCCGGCGGTTCCGAGAAGTTTCCCCCCGAAATATCTGATCACTATTACCATAACGTTTGTAAGGTTCCGTGATTTTATCTGTGCCAGAATAGGATTTCCGGCAGTACCGGAAGGTTCGCCGTCGTCGTTGCTGCGCTGGTTCTCTCCTCTGTAACCTGTTACGTAGGCAAAGCAGTGATGCCTTGCATCATGATACTTTTTCCTGTAATACTCAATATGCAGTTTGGCATCCTCAGCATTCTTGACAGGTATGGCAAAAGCAATAAACCTGCTTCCCCTGTCCCTGAACAAACCCTCAGTAACTGAACCGATAGTATAATAGAAGTCTTGCCTGTCCATTGTTTACGGAATGTCTGCCTGCTCTTCAAAAAGTTTACAAATTGTAAATACCAGGTTCATATCGCTTTCGTTAAGATATGCTGCTCTTTCCATTATTCTTCCGTACCTGCAATCGGTTTCTGAAAGGCCGAGACTTTTAAGTATTCTGCTGATTTTGAGTTTCAATGCGGGAAAATTTATCCCGTTATTTGCAGCAACTCTTTTGTCAGGCATTAGATTAAACCCGGACAATTCATAAGCGTATATCATGACAGCCTGGGCAAGATTCAGAGACGGATATTTGTCAATCATCGGTATTTCCGATACGATATCGCACAGTTTTATTTCATCGTTGCTCAGACCCGATTCTTCGCGGCCAAAGAGAACAGCCGCTTTTTTAACTGTGTCTCCTTTCTCCCTGAGGAAATTCAGAAGCTTTCCCGAAACTGTAACATCTTCCTTGATTCTCCGGTGCCGGACGGTTGTCGCTATCCTGAAGTCAAATCCCTCAACGGCTTTCTCCACGGAGTCAAAAACCAGTGCATTATCAAGAATGTCGCCTGAACCGTGAGCAACCCATCTTGCTTTACCTTCTCTCCATTCGCATGGATTAACCAGAATAAGCTGCCTGAATCCCATTGTTTTAATAGCCCTGGCAGCGGCGCCGACATTCTCCGGGAGGGCGGGTTCAACCAAAACAAAGCCTATTTCCATACAGAGCGAAATTATGCATTTTATTGATCTGTTGTCCGGGTCTGTAAATTCTGTGAGGCAGTAATATAAACCCAAGCCTGTTCTGTATAACAAAAATGTAATATTTTTACAGGGTAAATTAAATGATTATGGGCGTAAATCTGGATGAGAAGGACCTGCAGAAGCTTATCGTGGTGGGAGACAGGATTCTGATAAAGCCAAAAGTGCCGCAGTCGAAGACTCAAAGCGGGTTGTACCTGCCTCCCGGAGTCAGCGAGAACGAAAAGGTTCAGATTGGTTATGTATTAAAAGTTGGACCGGGATATCCTATTCCGGCGGTTATTGATGATGAACCCTGGAAGAATAAATCTGATGAACCGAAATATGTTCCCCTTCAGCCAAAGGAAGGAGACCAGGCTGTTTATATGCAGAGCCAGGCTATTGAAGTGGAATTCAATAAGGAGAAATATATAGTGGTTCCCCAGTCTGCAATATTGCTGCTGTTAAGGGATGAAGGTCTTTTTGAATAAGAATTCTTCCTCTTGCATTTATTAATCTTCATACAGTGCCAGGCGACGGAACTCTTTTTCAAATTCTGAGATTGCCTCTTCCCACCTTTCTCTCTCCCTGAAGAGTGGTGTTCCGCTGAGCAATGCCTGTCTCATGCCCGAATCTCCCGATAGTATATCGAAAGGGATAAGTTTCTCCTCATACTCATAGGGAGGATTATTGAATCTGACCATCTCCTTTTCAGTCGTCCTGATAATGGAATCTAAAATTTCAAGTGCGGTTCCCACAGGCCTGAAAACAGATGTATCGGTAACATGGATCTGGAGTCCGTTGCAGAGTATGCCGGTATATTTGTTGAAAGTCGGGATAAAATTGTGTATTCTGAAAGCGCATCCGGGTATTTTCTTGCTATTAAGATGTTTAAGCAGCCGGAAGGGGTCGATAAAGGGTGCTCCGAACAGTTCGAAAGGAATAGTTGTGCCTCTGCCTTCGGAGATGTTCATGGCTTCAAACAATACCATGCCGGGATAAACAACCGCAGTATTCAGCGTTGGCATATTGGGAGAGGGCAGAATCCATGGCAGGCCTGTGTCTGAATAAAACATTGATCTCTTCCATCCTTCCATTCTGAAGATTCTCAGATCGCAGTTCCTGATGTATTTATCCTTTATCCACAAAGCTATCTCACCTGTCGTCATCCTGTGGCACAAGGGTATGGAGGCTCCTCCAACAAATGTGAAAAAGTTTTCATCGAGTACGGGCCCGTCGGATCGGAGCGGAGCTATCGGATTAGGCCGGTCAAGGACCACAATTGGAATATTTTGCTCTGCACAAACCTGCATGCAGTTCTTAAGTGTCCAGACATATGTGTATAATCTCGCACCCACATCCTGGATATCGGTGATAAGGAAGTCAATGTTTTCAAGCATTTCCGGAGTCGGGGTGCGGTGTTTACCATAGAGGCTGAATACGGGAAAGCCGTAAACGGGATGGGGATAACCTTCCCATTCGATCATGTTATCCTGTGTCTGGCCGAAAAGGCCGTGCTGAGGACCGAACACAGCACCCACCCTGCACAGGTCTCCGGGGGCAAACAAATCGACTATATGCATGAAATCGGGAGTGACACTCGGAGCATGGCATAGTATGCCTGCCCTCTTTCCCCTGAATTCAGCCGGAAAACTGCTTAAGAAAACCTCTAACCCTGTTCTGACCATACAAATGTTAAATTTCCCCAAAATATATAATAGTTATGTAATTTTTACTGGAATGGTTAAATAAACTTTTATAAGTTTAGCACCAAAATTCAGTATTATGAAATATTTTTCATCGCTTTTTATTTCGGTATTTCTTCTTGTCTTTCAGTCTGCGGCACAGAAAGTACCGCTTAATCACGAAGTTTACGACAGTTGGAAAGCTATCTCTTCTCCGGAAATATCAGACGACGGAAAATGGATTCTGTACGAAGTGAATCCGCAACAGGGTGACGGATGGCTGTTTCTTTATAATTCCGCTTCGAAGCAGAAAGATTCCGTTTTCTGCGGGTTCCAGGCTTCGATCGCACCCGACAGCAGATATTTTGCCTATTTTATTAAACCCACATATGCAGAGACCCGCAGCGCCAAAGTAAAAAAACTGAAGGATGATCAGTTGCCTAAAAACAGCCTGGAAATAAGACTTCCGGAGGGCAGGGTGATAAGAAATGCGGAAAGGGTAAAATCTTTCTCAGTACCGGAATCAGGCTCTTACTGGATGGCATATCTGTTGGAAAAGAAAACATCTGAAAAGGGCAGGGAAAAGGCTGACACCTCGAAAACCGTTGCCAGACAAAACAGCGGAAAGACACCGGAACCAAAGGGCAGCGGCCTGATAATCTATAATCCCGTCAGGGATAAAGAGTACACCTTTTCCGATGTTACGGAATACAGTGTGGCGCGCGACGGTAAATCAATCGCTTTTCTTCAGGTATTTGCTGACACAACAAAAATTGACAACTATAAGGTTTCTTTGTTTAATACGGGAAATGAATCGGTTACAACAGTCTTTGAAGGTAAAGGATCTCTTCAGAAGCTTTCATGCAACAAATCGGGTGAGCTTGTCTCCTTTATCTATACGGCCGATACTTCAAAAGTCAGGGTATTCGACCTGTGGATTTCTTCCTCAGGGGCCAGGGCAGTAAAGGCTGTCGCCTCTGAAAATAATCAGGATATGCCGGCAGGCTGGTCTGTAAGCGAAAATACCTCCATAACTTTCTCGGATGACCGTACAAGGGTTTTCTTCGGGATTGCCCCGAAACCTCAGAAAGAGCCTGAAGACACTCTCCTTCCCGAAGAAAAATACAGGCTTGATATCTGGTCATGGAACGATGATATACTTCAGCCGATGCAAAAGAAGCAGATTGACCAGGAAAAGAAGAGAACATGGCAGGCAGTTTACCATCTCGACAGAAAAAAGATGATAAGGCTGGCAGACAGCACTATGCCGTCAGTAATAACCCTTCAGAGGGGTAATTGCGACATTGCGCTCGGAAGTTCAAACCTGCCTTACCGCAAACTGATTTCGTGGGATGCAAGCAATTATACCGATTATTATATAGTGAACCTCGAAACAGGCGAAAGAAAAATGATACTCCGTAAAGCGCCTTCCCGGGTTTCTGTTTCACCTTCAGGTAAATACGTGGTTTACTGGGATGAAAGCGAAAAACAATGGTTTTCATACTCAGTCGCCTCCGGTACCGTGAAAAAAATTACCGGAGATATCCCATTCCCGCTGTTCGATGAAATCAACGACACACCTTCTGAGCCTTCACCCTACGGGATTGAAGGATGGCTTGACGATGAAAAGAATGTTCTTATCAGAGACAGATACGACATCTGGGTCGTTAATCTCGACGGTGCGTCCAAACCTGTAAACCTTACAAACGGGTATGGCCGAAACAACAATATTACATTTCATTATTCAAGGCTCGACCGTGAAGAATTATTTATACCGGCAAAAAAACCTTTGCTCTTATCTTCCTTTGACAATACAACTAAAGAAGCCGGCTTTTTTACCTGCAAAACCGGCTCACGGAATGACCCGGCAAGGCTCATGACGGCCAGGGCATCATTCCCGGGAAGCGTTATAAAAGCCAGGAATGCCGACAGGATAATCTGGCAGAGAGGATCGTTTGAAGTATATCCCGATCTTTATACAAGCCTGACCGATTTTACCGGGGCTGAAAAAATATCAAATGCAAATCCTCAGCAGTCAGCATTCCTTTGGGGGACGGTGGAGCTGGTAAAATGGACTTCATCTGACGGTACAGATCTGGAAGGCCTGCTATACAAACCGGAAAATTTTGATCCGGCTAGGAAATATCCCATGATAGTATATTTCTACGAGCGAAGCTCCGACGGATTATATTCTTATTTTGCCCCGGCACCGAGTGCTTCAATAATCAATCGTACCTTCGCTGTTAGCAACGGTTACATTTTGTTTGTTCCTGATATTGTTTACAAGGAGGGGTATCCCGGGCAGAGCTGCTATGAATCGGTCGTGAGCGGAACCAACTACCTTACCTCAAGATTCGGTTTTATCTATAAGGATCATATAGGGCTTGACGGCCAGAGCTGGGGCGGGTACCAGATCGCCTACCTGGTAACCCGGACTAACCTGTTTGCATGTGCCTACTCAGGAGCTCCCGTTGTCAATATGATCAGTGCCTACGGCGGCATCAGATGGGAAACGGGAATGTCGAGAATGTTTCAGTACGAGGATACTCAGAGCAGAATCGGAGGGACCCTCTGGGAAAAGCCGCTACATTATATCGAAAACTCTCCGATATTCCGGATACCCGATATAAAAACCCCTCTTCTTATAATGAGTAATGATGCTGACGGAGCCGTTCCATGGTACCAGGGAATTGAATTTATAACTGCGCTTCGCAGGCTTGATAAACCTGCATGGCTGCTCTCGTACAACGATGAAGCACACAACCTTGTTAAAAGGCCAAACCGTAAGGATATTTCGATAAGGAAAATGCAGTTCTTTGATCATTACCTCAAAGGAGAACCAATGCCCTACTGGATGAAATACGGCATATCCCAGATGGAAAAAGGTAAAAAAGACGGTTATGAGCTTATAAAATAATACCTGCCACTAATCTTTCTGGGGTCTTGTTTGTTATACTATTAAAAATAAAACTAATGGTCTGCCGGGGACTGAGATCACTGATCCTGTTTGCAGGTATTCTCCTGCTGTTTTCTTCATGCATTGAAGAAAATGAGAGAGAGATAAAAATCGTCTCGACCACAGATCTTCACGGAGTGATCTTTCCATATGATTTTGCCGACCGCCGGCCTCTTGAGGCATCTCTCGCAGGTGTTTCATCCTACCTTAAACAACTAAGGAATCAAAATGAAGTTATCCTGCTGGATAACGGAGACAACCTTCAGGGACAACCGACAGTGTACTATTATAACTTTATCGACACATCTTCCTCTCATATTAACAGCATTGTAATGAATTATCTGAATTATGACGCCGCAACTGTGGGAAATCATGACATTGAAGCGGGTCATGCTGTATATGACAGGTTAGCCGGCGAATATAAGTTTCCCCTGCTTGCTGCCAATGCTGTCAGGATATCAGACGGAAAGCCATATTTTAAGCCCTACGTAATAATTAACAGAAATGGCCTGAAAATAGCAGTACTGGGTTTGATTACCCCCTCCGTACCTCAATGGCTGCCTCCTGTTTTATATTCCGGCATTGAGTTTACAGGTATGGTTGAAGCTGCCCGCAAATGGATGCCTGAGATACTTAAAGAGAAACCTGATATAGTTGTGGGGCTGTTCCATTCGGGATACAGAACTCCAGATGTCTCCAGATTAAAAAATCAGGTTAATCCTGTTTCCGAAGATGCAGCAGGCGAAGTTGCGTACCTTGTCCCGGGATTTGATATCATTTTTGCAGGGCATGACCACAGGGCCGTTTGTGAGAAAATTGCAAATATTGCCGGAGATTCAGTACTGATACTGAATGCGGGAAGCAGGGCGGAATTTGCAGCTGAAGCTTCAATACCAGCGGGTTACGGGAAACAGACAGTAAAAAAGAGTACAATCACCGGAAGACTCGTGGAAATAAAAAATTATGAGCCCGACAAAGAGTTTATAAGGGAGTTCGATAAGCAGGAATCTGCTGTGCGAAAATTTGTTGACCGTGAAATAGGAGAACTGGCAAATAGTGTCAGTACCCGTCCGGCGTATTTCGGACCTTCATCTTTTGTTGATCTGATTCATACGGTTCAACTAGATATCACCGGAGCCGAAATCTCCTTTGCCGCACCTCTTTCGTTCGATGCAGAAATTAAAAAAGGTCCGCTTACGGTTGGCGACATGTTTAAACTGTACCGCTACGAGAATATGCTTTACAAAATTGAAATGAAAGGCAATGAAATAGATAAATACCTCGAATATTCATATTCCGGCTGGTTTAATACTATGACAGGTCCTTCCGATAACCTGATGAATTTCAGGAAAGACGATTCGGGTAAACTTATAATAAATAATGGCAGGGCATGGCTTAAAATACCTTCATATAATTTCGACAGTGCAGCCGGAATAGAATATACGGTGGATGTCAGCAAACCTTCAGGTTCAAGGGTGGAGATAGCAGGTCTTTCTGACGGAAGGCCGTTCCGGTTAAATGAAACGTATACAGTTGCACTTAATTCCTACAGGGGAAGCGGTGGAGGGGGGCATCTTACATCAGGCGCCGGGCTGAAGGCAGAGGATATTAACGGAAGACTCATTTCCTCTACAGTAAGGGACCTTCGTTATTACATGATTGATTATGTCTCGGCCAGAAAAGTAGTTGATCCTGTCCCTGTAACAAAGTGGAAGGTCGTTCCTGAGAGCTGGGTCAGTAAAGCCCGGGAAAGAGATTTCATACTTATGTTCGGCGAAAAAGAAAAACAGATAAACCAATAAAATACGAATAAAATGAAAACCAGATTAATGTATGCAGCAGCGCTGATTGTTCTTATTCTGTTTTCCGTACCAGAGGTAACAGAAGCTCAATCAGTTAAATTCTCAAAACGTCCCAAAAACATTATTTTGTTCATAGGCGATGGCATGGGCCCGGCACAGGTAACAGCCGGCATGACCCTGAGCGACAATACTTATGTTCTGAAGAAGTTCAAATATGCAGGTTATTGCACAACATTCTCATCCAACAGGTATGTAACCGATTCGGCTGCAGCGGGTACGGCAATTGCATGCGGAGTCAAAACAAAAAACGGAATGCTTGGCATGACTCCTGATTCGATCCCTGTGCCTTCAATAATGGAAATTGCAAAGAAGAATGGCTTAGCTACCGGCCTTGTTAGCACAAGCGCTGTCACCCATGCAACTCCGGCTTCTTTTATAGCCAAGAATTCCGGGCGCGGGAACTATGAAGATATAGCACTCGACTTTATGAGCGGCAAAATAGATGTCTTTATCGGCGGCGGTTTAGACCATTTCAACAAAAGGAAAGACGGCAGGGATCTCACAGCCGATCTGACCAGGATGGGATACGATGTTGTGTACAACTTAAAAGACCTGAAACTTTCCGGATCAAACAAGATTGCAGGCCTTCTCGATAAGGAGCACATGGCCAGATCGGTTGACGGGAGATACGGACAACTGGCCGAAATGACTGCAAAAGCAATTGAAGCACTTAGCCGCAGTGAGAAAGGATTCATACTGATGGTGGAAGGATCACAGATTGACTTTGCAGGTCATGACGGCAACCTCGAGTGGAATGTATCGGAAGTGCTTGACTTCAATGAAGCTGTGTCAGTTGCTTACGATTTTGCGGGCAGGACCGGCAATACCCTGGTTGTTGTAACGGCCGATCATGAAACAGGAGGTCTGGCTCTCACCGGCGGCAGTCTTGAGAAAAAGAATGTTCAGGGCATATATCCTACCGGAAATCATACGGCGGTAATGGTTCCCATATTCTCATACGGCCCCGGTGCAGAAAATTTTACAGGAATCCTGGATAATACCGACTTCTTTCCGGCATTCAAAACACTTCTGAAGCTTAAATAAGACTATTTTTGCATCGGAAAGATTGTTTTAAGTGAACAGGAAAGACGAAGAAAAGGACTATCTGCCTCTAGTAGAAGAGTTTTATTCAATTCAGGGAGAGGGTTACCACACAGGTAAACCGGCATATTTCATTCGACTGGGAGGGTGTGATACCGGTTGCAACTGGTGCGATTCTCCTTTTACATGGAACCCCGCACTGCATCCGCTTGTTCATGTTGACAAAATTATATCCGGTGTACTCGAATCGGGCGCCGATTCAGTTGTAGTTACCGGAGGAGAACCACTTATGTGGGATCTGACAAAACTTTGCCTTGACCTTAAGAAGAACGATATAATGCTTTTCCTTGAAACAAGCGGAGTATACCCTCTTACAGGAACATGGGACTGGATATGCCTGAGCCCGAAAAGAAACAGGCCACCTCTTAAATCATCATTTGAAACGGCTGATGAAATAAAAGTGATTATAGAAACATCTGATGATTTTAAATGGGCCGAAGAATGCAGACTTAAATCGCGGAAGGGATGTAAACTTTATTTACAGCCTGAATGGAGCAGGTTTAAGGCAATGATAGGGGAGATAGTGGAATATGTCAAAAATAACAGGCAATGGACAATATCATTACAGGTACATAAGTTTATGAATATACCATAGTATGAGTAAGCCTGTCAGCATATTGTCGGTTATTATTCTTACCCTGAACTGCACTTTTCTTCATGGACAGAAGTACCATACCAATTCAACACGCGCCCTTAATGCCTACAATTCAGGTAAAAAACAGTATGATTTTCTTTATTTCGACAGTGCCGAGAAACTGCTTAAGGAAGCAGTCAGCATCGACAGGGATTTTTATGAACCCTATGTGCTACTGGGGGAACTCTATTCCAAAACCAGGCGTTACGCAGAGTCGGCAAAGGCATACCAGCAGGCGGTAAGAATCGATTCCCTGTTCTATAAACCAATTTTTTTCGAACTTGCTTCGGCTGAATTTTATTCAGGGCAGTACCGCAAAGCTCTGATTCATTTCCAAGCCTATCTTGAACTGAATACAGGTAATGAAAAAAACAGGGAGTTTGCCCTTAAAAGCATAGCTGATTGTGAATTTGCCATTGAAGCAATAAATCATCCGGTGCCGTTTAATCCCGTTAACCTCGGTGACTCCGTTAATACTGCCGATGATGAATACTGGCCATCTTTAACAGTCGATGGCAGTATGTTATTGTTCACAAAACAGATGAGGACAAAAGGGAGGACAAATATTTACAATCAGGAAGATTTTTATGTAAGCCTGTATAAAAATGGCAGTTGGAGCAGATCGTTCAATGCCGGGGCACCTCTTAATACTCCGCAGAATGAAGGAGCCCAGAGTGTGACCTCCGACGGCTCCGGGATTTATTATACTGCCTGTGACAGGCCGGGCGGACTGGGAAGATGTGATATTTATTTTTCATCCTTTGACGGCAGAAGATGGTCACAGGGTATTAACCTTGGCAGCCCTGTAAACACAGCCTCATGGGAGGCACAGCCTTCAATAAGTGCAAACGGAAGGATGCTGTTCTTCTCAAGCAACAGGCCCGGAGGAGAAGGGGGGATGGATATATGGTTTGCTGTTATGGATGAATCGGGAAAATGGTCAATACCGAAAAATGCGGGGAAGAATATCAATACAAAAGGAGATGAAATGTCGCCGTTTATCCATTTTGACGGGGTAACTCTTTATTTTTCATCAAACGGACAAACGGGCATGGGAGGTTTCGACATCTTCTTTTCACGGATGAGGGATGATACCACATGGACAGAGCCTGTAAACCTTGGCTACCCGGTAAATACCTATAATGATGAACTGGGTCTGATAATCGATGCGACAGGTTCGAAAGCATATTTCTCCTCGGTGAGAGATGAAAAATCGGGGAAAGATATTTTTTCTTTTGAATTATATCCCGAAGCAAGACCTTCACCTGTTTCATACTTCAGAGGGAGTGTCCTCGATAAGGAGACAGGCCGCACTCTGAAAGCCGATTACGAGCTGGTTGATCTGCGGCGAAGCGTTGTTGTATCGGGCGGGTCAACAGGAGATGACGGAAGCTTTCTTGTCTGCCTGCCCTCAGGATCAAATTACGGACTCAGTGTAAGCAGACCAGGATACCTTTTTTACTCCGATAATTTCATGCTTGAAGGCATTCACACAGCTCTTGAACCATACGTAAAAAGGGTAATCCTCTTTCCTGTAAAAACAGGAGAGTCATTACCGCTTTCAAATGTATTTTTTGAGATAGATTCATGGGAACTGAAACCTGAATCAAGGTCGGAACTCCGGAAACTGTACCGGCTGCTGGCGGATAATCCCCTTGTTACAGTTGAAATAGCCGGATTCACCGATTCGACGGGTACAAAGGAGCATAACCAGATACTGTCTGAAAGAAGAGCCATGTCAGTGGTGGATTACCTGGTTCAGCAGGGCATCCCCAAAGAACGGCTTAGCTTTAAAGGTTATGGTGCATCACAGCCCGTTGCCGAGAATATAACTGCGGAAGGCAGAAGGCTGAACAGGAGGACAGAGGTTAAAATAATATCCGATGGAAAAAAATAAAATGAGACCCGTTATCAGGGTCTCATTTTTAACAAAGCCACCTAAAATATTGCAGACAGTTTCAAAACAGATTATCAGATAGCTATCCTGGTATCATTTAACTTTTTGATGGGGATTTGCGTTATTCTGGATTTTTTCACAGGAAGAGTGAAATAAAAACCTGTACCGGAAATTCCGTTTCTCTCGATCCACATGCGGCCGCCAAGCGTGGCGATAATCAATCTGGATACAGCCAGGTTAAGAGCGGTTGCGGTATCATTGTATTTTAAAATGGCATCGTGAAGACTCTGTTCACTCATAAGATCTGAATTCTTTACGTATCCTGTACCCGAATCAAGTACGTAAAAAGTCACTATGCCATCCGACTGGCTGTGTCCGATTTTGATATACCCCGAACTTGTGTTGTTGACGGAATTCCTGAAAAGATTGCGTAAAACTTTGTTAACCCTTATGTTATCAATAAAAACTTCATCATTAAAAATTGCCTGATTCTCATGTATCAGAACTATTTCGTTTTTTTCCTCCTTTTTAAGAAGAGCACCGAATTCTGTAATCAGTTCTGAAACAAGATTGTTTATGGAACAGTTTTTCGCTTCGGAAATTACATTACCCGTATCAATGAAAACCGAATCGAAAAAATTGTCGAACATAAACATCAGTTGTTCACAGGAATCAAGTATCTGGTTTGAAAATTCCTTTCTCTCTTCATCATTGAGATTGCTGTTATTCATCAGAAAGGTGAACGCCACAATGGAATTCATATGTGTTCTCATCTCGTGCGATAAACCTGAAATAAGAGCCGGGCAATTGATCATGCTGTCAATATTCTTTTCCACCGGTGAATCTGCCTCATGCAAACCATCAAGGGTGTTTATCAGGTTTATGTTATTTACCCTCTCTGACATTTCTCTGAAAATTTCTTAATAACTAAACTAATTATCTTTCAGGGCCTGGCGTTATTTAACTCTTTTCAGCAGTTTTGCTGCCTTTTTGCTGTAAACAGATCCTGACGATCTTACCGCATTAAGCTCATTTTTTGCAGCCTCGGTTTTACCTGTGTTGATATAACACAGAGCCAGGTACCATCTTGCATTATCAAGGAAATAGTTGTTGCCGTCGTCAAGGATTGCTGAAAATGATTTCTCAGCTTCGGGGAAATTTCTGTTTTTCATTTCGGATATACCGTAAATAAGACGGGCTTCCATGTTCCCCGGGCTGTTATATATGAACTCCTTGAAAAGCTTTGCAGCATTTTCAAAATCATTGTTATTGTAAAGGCTTAATGCTTTTGAGTAAATGGGGTCTATACCTGAGGCATTGTTGCTTCTTGCCTGGTCTCCGGCTTCATACAGGGAAAAGTAGTGGTTAAACAGTGAAGCAGGCGATTGCATGCGGTTGATATAGATAAACATACTTCCAACCATTACCAGGGCTGCAATAACGGCTGCGGAACGGTACGCCATTTTCCTGCGCGCCAGCTTCTGAGCCTCTTTTTTCCTGTATTCTTCTCCGATGGCAGAGAGCCTGGACCGTAACTTGATCACATCCTGTTTGCGCAGCATTTCATCGGTTTTTCTGCGCAGCATGATTTCCCTTTGCAGGTATTCGTTTCCCTCAATTTCACTGTTAAACCAGTTTCGTTCCTGCTGATCCATCTCTCCGGCAAGGTACTTTTCGATAAAATAAGAATAATCAATTGCCTTCATGGTATTAATATTTTTAAAATAAACATATTCTTATCATTTAAATCCTTCAGATACAGCCTGATGTAATGATTTTATGATTGCACCAGAATCTCTGCCGGACAAAAATTATATTCATACCATTGACCAGTCAATGTATGAACTGTCAGGAATTATGCTTTTCATGCATAACCCGGTTATGCAGGGAAACCCCGGTTTCTGCACACTCCTGATGAATTGCCCTGATATAAACTCCCGGGTACAACTTTACCCGGACCGGTCGCTACCGGTAAAAGTTGTGCGGGCAAATTATTATTTCAAAAAACCTGTTCTGTTTTTCAGAACATATTATAATTTTATTGGAGGAGTAGTTGGAGGATTAATTGGATCACCATCACCACCGCCACCGCGAACGGCTGACATTTCATCATTTGTTAAAGAAAATGCTGCCAGAAATTCCAGATCTTTTTTTACTTCCTGTGTTTTCATAATTTTTTCGTTTTTAGTTTTCATTGATACTTTTTTGGGTAATTGTTTTACATACATACGTACCCGGAACATCAATTTTGTGACAAAAAAAAATCAAAAAAATTTGAAAAAAAATGTATGTGGCTATATGTCAATCAATTAAAATTATTAATACTATTGACTGAATAGATTTATATTTATACCCTGAAAAACCTGTGTAAGGCTGTGTGCAGAACTGAAATTATTTTTGCATTAATTCTGTTTTTAGGGATAAACAGTTACGGGATGCCGCCGTGTGAGGCCGGGGCGGAATCCGGGAGCAGTGAGACATCTGTGGTGAGAGCACTTATTCAGGACCCGGACTCGGTTCTGGAGAGAATTATTGCCCGGATTGAAGACGCATTCAATTACAGGCAGGCCGACCGGATGGACTCCCTGTCTGACAATATAATCAAGATACTCGGTTCCGGAGAAATATCAGAACCAGCCCTTCTCGCAAAAGGTTATTATTATGCCGGAGCTTCTCTCGCTTATACCAAAAGGGTGCAGAATTCTTTTGATTATTTCAGAAAGGCAATTGAAATTCTTAATATTTATCCCGACGACACCCTGAAAAGCCGCATAATATATTTCATGGGTTATGCTGCAAATATTGCCGGCGATCATCTTGCTTCAGACAGATACTTTGATGAAGCCCTTTCCCTGAAGAAGAAAATATACGGTGAGAATTCCGGAGAACTGTTGACAGCATACCTTTCAAGTGCCATCGCCAAAATTAATTTAAGGGACTTCGAAGGGGCAAAATCAATAATTGACGAGATTATTGACAAAACCCGGAGAAATATTATTAAACCTGCTCCTTCCGATCTTGCATTGTTATACCAGAACAGGGGAGTCGCTCTTGCAAACCTCTCGGAGCAGAGACAGGCAATACTCAATATGCTGAAATCGCTGGAAATTCATGAAAAATATGAATTGCCTGTCGATGATAACAGACTTAACCTTCTTAACAATATTGCCACTACTTATTATTATCTCAAGGAATATGAAAAATGCATTGAGTACTTTGAAAAAGGACTGAAATACACTGACAATATTCTATCTGTTCATTCGAGAGATCTGGCTGTTAATTACGCGCTTATTCTCGGCAGGCTGGGATATACCGAGAAGGGCCGGCGGATACTTGAAAATTTATTTAACAGGTTCAGGTTTAAGTACGGAGACGACTCCGAAGAGACGGCTGAGATAGCCCTCAATTATACCGATTACCTGAGGATTTACCGAACCGATGAGAATAAATTCCTGCTTCTTTATAAACTCTGCTACAATTTTGCGGATACTCATCCCTGGAATATAAACTTCATAACCAGGCTTTCGCTTGGATATTCCTTATATCTTATTGACCAGGGACACTACAGGGCCGCCCATGATACGATTGCTATCCTGCTTTGCCGAAATTCAGATATAAAAATACCTGATAATCTGTTTTTTAATCCTGATCCGGGTTTACTCCATAACGACAAAACCACTCTCGATATTCTGAAAGCGAAATACCTTGCACTTAAGGGGCTATATGATACCGAAAAAGATTTGAAATACCTTGAAATGGCTGTCAGAACCGTCGAAATAATGACAACGGTAATTGAAAATATAAGGTTTCGAATGGGGGAGGAGGAGAGCCGTTTACTGCTGGGTGAAAGATTCAGGGATACTTACCTTACGGGAATTGCCGTCAACAGGAAGTTATACGAAATAACATCCGATCCTGCATATATTGACAAGGCATTCGGATTTATGGAGAAGGGTAAGGCGGCAAGTCTGCTTACTTCGGTAAGAGAAAACCTCGGAATTAAATATCACGTTCCCGGACAACTTGCCAGGCTCGAAAAAGAGACAAGGCTGAAGATAGGTTATTATGAATCAAGAATAAATGATATTGCCAACAGCCCAGATTCTGATACGAATACTTACAGTACTTACTCAAATCTGCTTCTGGATGAACTGACAAGGATGGATTCAATAATGGCAGCTATCGAGAAAGGCTACCCGGGATATTACGGCTACAGGTATAATAACCGGGTACTGAACACTGAAGAGGTGCTGAGGGAAACAGGCCGAAGGTCCGATTTTATCAGTTATGTGGCAGGAGATACAATCCTTTATATTGTCTTATTGAATCATAACGCAAAAGTGGTCAAAGCCGTTAATATAGATACGGGTTTTTACAATAAGGTAAGGGATTTCCGCCAGATGCTGGCTGAACCCCTGATGGAAGGAAATATTAAATCCTCATTTATCAGAATGCAGGAAACAGGTCATTATTTGTATAAATATCTTATTGAACCTGTAAAAGAGTTCTTCGTTTCGGACAGGCTGATTATTTCACCCGACAGGGAGCTGGTGCTTTTCCCGTTTGAAGCCCTTCTCTCATCATTCAATTCCGATACATCACTATATTACGGCAGGCTTCCTTTCCTCTTCAGGGAATTTAATATCTCATATGCGTACACCGCAACCCTTCTGGCGGAAACAGGAAGGTCGGGAAAATCTCTTTTCAACAGAACGATTGTCTTTGCACCTGAATACAGGAATACCATAAACAGCGACTCTCTTGAAATTACAAGGGATCCTTCAGGGATAATGCTTATGCCGCTCCGGCATGCCATGCAGGAAGCTGTTTTTGTAAAAAAAATCACCAATGCAGAACTTTTCACCGGTTCATCTGCTACTGTCGAAAATTTCAGAAGAGAAGTTCAGAGGCATAATATTATTCATCTTGCCCTTCACACGGTGATAGATGAAAGATCATCCGCGAATTCCGGATTATACTTTTCGGAACCAGTCAGTGGCACAGGACAGGCTGTCTTAAATCTGTACGAGATACCTGAATTATCTCTCGATGCGAGGATGGTGGTTCTCAGCTCCTGCCATACCGGATCGGGCAGGCTGCTATCGGGAGAAGGGGTTTTGAGCGTGGCCAGGGAATTCATAAAAGCCGGAAGCAGTTCAGTGGTTATGTCGCTCTGGGAGGTCGATGACAGGTCAGGAGCTGAACTAATGAAGCTTTTTTACAGGAATATCAGATCAGGGATGTTTAAAAGCAAAGCGCTTCGCAAGGCCCGTGAAAAATATCTTGAGACGGCCGACATGAAACATTCAATACCTTACTTCTGGCTTAATATTGTAGTTTACGGAGACGACAGGCCGGTTAGCTGGCCATGGTACCTGAAAATTGGAATACTTGTAATTCTGGTGTCGGTAATGGCTATTGTTCGCCTCTACTTCAGGAAGCGCTGATACTCTATGTATTCGGGATCAGCCTTTATTATCTCCATAAGCGCTTCCTTGCACAGGTATTTTTTCCGCCGGGCATATACTTCATTCTTAAGCTGTAATTTCTCTGCAATCTCCTCGTATGATTTACCCTCATAATACATCTCCAGTACAGACCGGCAATCGGGCTTAAGCTTATTCAGCGATCTTGTAAGAATCTTCATGAAAAGCGGATCGGATAAACCCTCATCTTCATCCTCTCCGGCGATATCGAAATCGAGTTCGTCCGTTTTTGATTTTTCCCTCAGGTGTTTAAGCCAGATATTGCGGGAAATTCCGAAGAAATATCCTTTAAGATCTGAATGTATGTTAAATCCGTTGGAGCAGATCTGCTCATAAAGAGCAATAATTGAATCCTGGAACACGTCGTACGAATCTTCTTCCGAACCACCCGTTTTCAGAACATGGCTGTTCACCATCTTAAACCAGGCCCGGTACAGGTAATTGAGTACCTTTTCGTCCTGCAGGCGAATTCCTTCAATAATATCCCTATCTTGCAGATTCCCCAACAATCCCTGTCAGATTGCCTTAATAAACTGACAAATATACTATTTCCCTTTTTCATTCCTCATAAATATGGGCAGACAACCTTTTTAATCCGGCCCCGTAACCTGAAATATTTAAAATAAATATCTTTACCATTATAACGACAGAGAAAAATGTCCTTCCCTTTTTTCAGGCAGCCTGATAATATGGATTGCGGCCCAGCATGCCTCAAAATGGTTACTGCATATTACGGGAAGAATTTTTCCATTGAAAACCTCCGGAAGAGATGCTATATTACAAGGGAAGGTGTTTCTTTCCTTGGGCTATCAGAAGCAGCAGATTCACTTGGTTTCAGGACAATAGGAGTGAAGGTTCCTTTTAATACATTTTTGTCGGATGTGCCTTTGCCTGCAATTGTTCACTGGAAACAGAAGCATTTTGTCGTTGTCTATAAGACTTCTGACAAGTACGTCTGGGTATCGGATCCCGCCGCCGGGCAAATAAAGTACTCTCACGCCGATTTCATAAAACACTGGTCAGGTACCGTTATCAGCGGTGAACCTGTCGGGCTTGCCCTGATAATGGAACCTCAGCCGGAACTTTACAAGGTAAGCGATGATGAGAAAACTGGCACAGGTTTTAAATTTCTTTGGAAATATTTCCATCTGTACCGGAAATATATTTACCAGCTTCTGCTCGGCCTTTTCCTGGGAAGTATTATCCAACTGATCATTCCGTTTATTACCCAGTCGGTAATTGACATAGGTATAAACAACAACGATATCGGCTTCATTTACCTTATTCTCTTTGCCCAACTGGCACTTGTGGCAGGTCGTTTTTCGGTGGAATTCATTAGAAGCTGGCTTTTGCTGCACATCGGAACCAGGGTTAACGTGGCTATCGTGTCCGGGTTCCTTCAGAAACTTATGTCTCTGCCGGTTTCATATTTCGATACGAAACTCACCGGGGATATTTTCCAGAGAATAGATGATAATAACCGCATCGAGGAATTTCTTACATCAACATCCTTAAACATAATCTTTTCCTTCTTCAATATACTGGTATTCGGAATAGTCCTGGCCATATTCAGCCTGAAAATCCTTGCCCTGTTTATGGCAGGCACACTTTTATATATCGCATGGGTATTGCTTTTTATGAAACCACGGGCATTGCTCGATAACCAGAGGTTCAGACAAATGTCTGCAACAAACAGCAAGCTCATCCAGATTGTCAACGGCATGCAGGAAATCAAGCTGACGCAGAGTGAACTTGCAAGGCGATGGGAGTGGGAAAACCTGCAGGCTTCACTTTTCAGGCTCAGGGTGAAAGGACTTTCGCTTCTTCAGTACCAGAGCGCAGGAGCCACATTAATCAACGAAATCACCAATATCCTCATAACTCTTCTGGCTGCCACATCGGTAATAAAAGGTGAGCTTACGCTAGGTATGATGCTTGCCATACAGTTTATTATCGGCCAGATGAACGTACCTGTCAGCCAGGTTCTTTATTTTTTCAGAACATCACAGGACGCAAGGCTGAGTCTTGACCGGCTGTCTGAGATACACTCCATGGACGATGAGGAAACTTCGCCCGAGATTAAGGTTAATAAACTGCCGGATAAGAAAGATATCTATATCAATAACCTGTCGTTTCAGTATGAAGGTCCAAGGTCACCTTATGCTCTCAGAAATATTGATCTTGTTATCCGTGAAAATAACGTTACGGCGATTGTCGGCACAAGCGGAAGCGGCAAAACGACTCTCCTTAAGATGATACTTGGTTTCTACAGGCCTGTCACGGGCGAAATAATCATAGGCGATACACGTCTCGAAAACATTAGTATACGCACTCTCAGAAAAAAAGTGGGGGCTGTAATGCAGGACGGCTATATCTTTGCCGATACTATTGCTGCAAATATAGCCCCGGGCGTGGAAACAATCGACGAGGAAAGAATGATACGTGCCGCCGAAATGGCTAACATAAGAGGATTTATTGAATCCCTGCCGTTAAGATACAACACTAAAGTGGGGATAAATGGTCACGGCCTGAGTGAAGGACAAAAGCAGAGACTGCTGATTGCAAGAGTCATTTATAAAAACCCTGAAATAATAATATTTGACGAGGCAACCAATTCGCTTGATGCAGGCAATGAAAAGGCCATTGTCGAAAACCTAAGGGAATTCTACAGGGGGAAAACAGTCATCATTGTTGCTCACAGGCTGAGCACGGTTAAGGACGCCGATAAAATCGTAGTACTCGACAACGGACATCTTGTTGAATCAGGTACACACCAGGAACTTACTGAAAAAAAGGGAATATATTACAAACTGGTAAGAAACCAGCTGGAACTGGGAAACTGAAAGCTAATTTTATTTAAGGTGGTGAAAACAGAAGTCCAATATTCAGAACCTGTAACCGAGATAATGGGAAGACCTCCGGGCCTTATCACCAGGGTCGGAACGGTGGTTATATTTTCTGTTTTTGTCCTATTCATCCTGTTTTCCTGGCTGATCAGATACCCCGATATTGTTCCAGCCCAGGTGGAAATCACCACAGAGAATCCTCCTGTTACGGTAATGTCGAGAATCTCGGGAAGGATCATGCATCTGTTGGCAGGAGACAGGGAAAAGGTTAATGCCGGTCAGGTACTTGCAGTAATGGAAAACCCTGCTGTATATGAGGATATATCCAGGCTGAGGGCATTTACAGACACCTTTAACGTTGATCCGGAAAATTTTGCCGGTCTGCCAGATCTGTCAGGGCTGGGTGAGTTGCAGAGCAGTTATGAGACTTTCGGAAGAAGCATGGCCGACCTGGTAAACTTTATCGGAAATGACCTGTACGGGGCAAGGATAAATGCCCTAATGAATGAAATCAGTGAAATAGAAATGTATATAGCAAGGCTTAAGGAAAGCGAGCGCCTTTTCCGCGATAACTATAACCTTGAATTAAACAGATTCAGGCGTGATTCGTTGCTGAATGCAGGCCGGACAATACCTGATGCTGCTTATGAACAGTCAAGACAGGCCCTGATAAGGCAGCAGATCGAACTCCAGAAGGTGAGGCTCGATATTTCAGCAAGGAATATAGAACTGACTAACAAAAGACAATTAATTGTGGAGTATAATCTCCAGAAAAAGGAGGAAAATGACAAACTGTTAAACGCAGCAAGGGAATCATTTAAAAACCTCAGAGCCGACCTGAGCATATGGGAAAACAATTACCTGCTGGTTTCACCTGTCAACGGCGTTGTTACATACTCAAAATACTGGTCCGAAAACCAGGTTGTTAAGAAGGATGAAGCAGTTCTGTCGGTAGTGCCGGAAGATCCCGGAAAACACATCGGTAAAATCAACCTCAGGATGCAGAAATCGGGAAAGGTAAGAGAGGGCCAGACTGTTATGATAAAGCTTTCAGGTTATCCTTATATGGAATACGGCATGCTTAGAGGAGTAATCAGATCCAAATCGCTTGTTCCGTCGGGCGACTCATACCTTATTGAGATTTTACTCGAAAATGATCTTACCACTCTTTACGGTAAGAAACTCGAATTCTCCCAGAATATGACAGGAACCGGTGAAATAATCACGGATGATATGAGCCTTCTCGAGAAAATGATCTACCCCTTCAGATATCTTGCCTCGAGGAATAAAAGATATTCAGGAGGTTAAGGTTTTCTGTAGGGTTCGTAATCGTCACCTTCAGAATCCTTAAACCCGTCACTCTTTTTCTTCATTGTCTCTCCGGCTCCGGTTTTCGCTCTGTATTTTTTATATAAACTTACTGCTGCCAGAGACAAAGCAGCTACGGTAATTATTAATGAAATATTGTCTTTCATCAGAGAGGTAAATTTGATGTTTCAAAGTTAATCATATTTTGATTTAACAGACTTTAAAGATAATTCCTGTAATCTTCATCGTGCCTTGTTCCAGATAGTCAGATTGTTATGGCTAAAATCAAACCGGGGTATTATTTATTCCAAAACTTTGAGTTTTATTAAATAATTCAATATTTTCGTAGCTTAAAATTCCAGGGGGGCCTCTTATTGGGATTTTTGAGGGAAAAATTACGTAAAGGGATTGTAAATGAACGAGAAAAATCCAAATGATTCTGTTCGTGATGAACAATTCACCTTGCCTGAAAACAATGGTGAAACTAATGTGGAACAAAATTCTGAAGTTACAGGTGAACCTGTAAAACAGGAAACACTGCCTGAGGTTGAATCTGAAACCGCAGATGTGGCAGAACTGAAAGAAGAACCGCTGTCGCCGGACCCTGTTTCAGACGAAACCGGCCGCGGGGAGGATATATCCCCTGCCGGTGACAGGGAGGAAGTCAAAAAGGTTCGGACAAGAAAACGGGTCAGCGCCTCCGGAAAAGGGAAACCTGCCGAAGAACCGGTTGCTCATGAACCCGGAAATCCATTGCCGGATGATGATAATGAGGACATGGAACTTCCTCCGGTTGATTATTCAGGATTGTCGAAGAATGAGCTCGTCGAAACACTCGAACTGATAATCGATTACAGGCAGCCTAACGAAATTAAGGATGATGTAGAAAGAATAAAATCGTTCTTCCACAAAAAGATTAAGCAGGAATCGGAAGAACGAAGAAAGAAATTCCTTGAGGAAGGCGGAAAGGCTGAAGATTACAGAGTTTATGTCGATCCTCTTGAACACAAGGTAAAGGAACTTCTGGAAAAATTCAGATTAAAAAAGTCCGATTTCGGTAAAATTCAGGAAGCCGAGAAAAACGAGAACCTAAGGAAAAAATACGATATAATTGACAGGATAAAAGACCTGGTTAACAGGGAAGAATCGATAAATAAAACATTCCAGGAGTTCAGGGCATTGCAGAATGAATGGCGTTCCATTGGTATCGTCCCGCAGAATGCACTCAAGGATATGTGGGAAAATTACCATCATGCCGTTGAGATGTTTTACGATTACATTAAAATCAACAAGGAACTCAGGGACCTTGATCTAAGGAAGAATCTGGAGGAAAAGGTTAAACTCTGCGAAAAAGCTGAAGAACTGATGCTGGAGCCTAATCCTGTTATCGCTTTCCGTACCCTTCAGGATTATCATAACGCATGGCGCGAAATAGGGCCCGTACCTCACGAGTCCAAAAATGAAATATGGGAAAGGTTCAGGGAGGCTACTGCCAAAATCAACAAAAGGCACCACGAGTATTTTGAGAATCAGAAAGAGGAACAAAGAAAAAACCTTGAAGCCAAGATTGCTCTCTGTGAGAAGGTCGAAGAACTTGTAAATGAGGATTATAAAACCTTCAAGGAATTTGACGAAAAGGCTGATATTGTTGTTGAACTCCAGAAAATGTGGAGAACAATCGGTTTTGCACCCCGCAGGCAGAATAATAAAATCTATCAGCGCTTCAGGGAAGCCTGTGATGCCTTCTTTGAAAAGAAAAGGAGCTTCTACGCCGACAGTAAGGAGATTCAGATGAATAACCTGCAGCGCAAAACAGACCTATGCGTTCAGGCCGAGGCTCTTCAGGAAAGCACCGACTGGAAATCGGCTACCGATGCCCTTATTAAGTTGCAGAAAGAATGGAAGGAAATAGGACCGGTACCACGGAAACACTCTGAAAAAATCTGGAAAAGGTTCCGGAAGGCCTGCGACCATTTTTTTGCCAGGAAAGCCGAATACTACTCAGGCCTCGACAACTCTTATGAAGATAACCTTAAAGCCAAAGAAGCAATTATTGAAGAACTCGAATCGTTCACTGCAGGCAATGATGTGCAGGAGGCCTTTAACCGGCTCAAGGATATCCAGAAAAGATGGACTGACATAGGCTTTGTTCCGCTTAACCGTAAAGAGGAAATAAACAACCGCTACCGGAATGCCCTAAATAAACAATTCGATAAGCTTAAGATAGGAGAAGATGACAAAAGCCTGCTTAGGTACCGGACTAAACTTGAAACCCTTAAAACCAATCCAAGGTCGGTAAGGAAACTAACGACTGAAAGAGACAAGTTTATTCAGAAGATAAAACAACTTGAAAGCGATATAGTATTATGGGAAAACAATATCGGTTTCTTTGCCAAGTCGCCGAGTGCTGAAAATATGATCAGGGAAGTCCAGGAAAAAATAAATACAGCTAAGAAAACCATAAAAACCCTGGAAGAGAAAGTCCGGCTTATCGACCAGATGGGTACTGATGATTAGTAAACATATTAAAACCAACTGATATATCTTGACCGGAGTAAAGTTCATTTTTGTTACGGGAGGTGTTGCTTCTTCACTTGGCAAGGGAATTATTTCAGCCTCTCTGGCCAAACTGCTGCAGGCACGGGGTTATTCCGTAACCATTCAGAAACTTGACCCTTACATAAACATTGATCCGGGAACCCTGAACCCTTATGAGCACGGCGAGTGTTACGTAACGCTCGACGGCGCTGAAACAGACCTTGATCTCGGGCATTACGAGAGGTTCTTAAATATCCCCACCAGCCAGGAAAATAATGTTACCACCGGAAGAATCTACCAGACAGTAATAAATAATGAAAGGAGAGGAGATTATCTCGGAAAAACGGTTCAGGTGATACCCCATATTACTGATGAAATAAAAAGAAGAATAAAGCTTGTTGCGGCAGGTACCAGGTTCGACATAGTAATTACGGAAATAGGCGGAACTGTGGGAGATATTGAATCGCTTCCCTACATAGAAGCGGTAAGGCAAATGAAATGGGAGCTTGGAAATGAAAACTGCATCTCCCTTCACCTTACTCTGGTGCCATTTCTTTCGGCATCGGGAGAACAGAAAACAAAACCTACCCAGCACTCTGTCAAGGCTCTGCTGGAAGCAGGGGTACAACCCGATATACTCGTTTTGAGGTCTGAACGGTCATTGTCTCCCGAACTTAAAAGAAAAGTGGCTCTCTTTTGCAATGTAAAGGAAGATTCAGTGGTCGAATCGGTTGACGTTAAGACCATTTACGAGGTTCCACTGCTGATGCTGAGCCAGAACCTTGATACTATTGTTCTCAGAAAACTCGGACTTCCCGAAAGCGAGAAACCTGAACTGTCGGACTGGAGGGAGTTTGTTGACAGAATTAAAAACCCGTTGCACACTGTAAGAGTCGGGCTGGTCGGCAAATACGTCGAACTGCATGATTCCTATAAATCCATATCCGAATCATTTATTCATGCCGGTGCGGCAAATAAATGCCGGGTGATCGTCGAACATATATCATCCGAAAAAATCGATAGTGAAAATGTCTCTTCAATATTGGAAAACCTCGACGGGATTTTTGTGGCCCCTGGTTTTGGACAACGCGGTATAGAGGGCAAGATTGAAGCGGTCAGGTATGCGCGCGAGAACAATATTCCTTTCTTCGGTGTCTGCCTTGGAATGCAGTGCGCTGTTATAGAATTTGCAAGAAATGTTTTAGGACTTAAAGGCGCTCACTCCACCGAAATGGACCCCTCAACTCCATTCCCGGTCATTGATCTGATGGAGGATCAGAAAAAAATAACCGAGAAAGGCGGGACAATGAGGCTCGGAGGATACAGGTGTATTGTAAACAGCGATTCAAATTCTTTCCGGGCATACGGTACAAGGGAAATCATTGAGAGGCACAGGCACCGTTATGAGTTTAACAACAAATACCTTGATGATTTTACCGGAAACGGAATGCTCCCTGCAGGCGTGAACCCTGAATGGGACCTTGTTGAAATTATTGAGATCCCCTCACACAGATGGTTCGTAGGGGTTCAGTTTCACCCGGAGTATAACAGCACTGTTCTTAATCCTCATCCTCTATTCGTGAAATTTATTAATGCCTGCATGGCATTCAGGTCAGAAAAAACAGACAACAGATAATGATGGATAAAAACACAATCACAGGGCTCATCCTGATTTTTTTAATTTTCATAGGATTCAGTATTTACAACAATCACAGGCTGGAAAAGATTTATAAATCTAAAGTGGTGCTGGCCGACTCATTGTATGAGGCGGGTGATTATGAAAAAGCCAGGGCGGAATATATGTATGCCCTTAACCTGAGACCCAATAATCCTGAAGTTGCCATAAAGATCAACGACATTAACAGGCTTCTGGGAAACGATACAATGAGGGTTTCTGCCGACACGGTTATGACGCAAAACACCCAGGCTGTTCCATTGAAGTCCCCCGCGACTCCCGTACCGGACACTTTGACTGCATCAGGAATCTTCGGAAGTGCCTTGAAAGGAGTCCAGGATTACATTACTCTCGAAAACGACCTGCTTGAACTGAAAATTTCATTAAAGGGTGGCAGAATTTATTCCGCCAGGCTGAAGGAATATACCACCCACGATGGGAAACCTCTTATACTTTTTGACGGTGATTCAACTGTTTTCGGGTTCAATTTCTTTACGGTTGATAATAAACCCGTAAGAACAAACGACTTGTATTTTTCTCCGGTATCGGATGAAAGACATTTTACGGCGGATAAGCAACCGGAGAGCGTTTCGCTCCGGCTCTATTCCGACAGCAGCAGATATATAATGTACACATATACCCTCGCTCCCGGAAAATACATGGTTGAGTTTAAAGTCGATTTCGTTTCCATATCGGACCTGGTGGCGCAGAATCAGAATACAATTACGCTCGACTGGAGAATGTATATTCCGCAAAAAGAGAAGGGGAGACAAAACGAGGAAAACTATACCACAATTAAATATAAGTATTACCAGGATGAGGTTGACGGCTTCAGGGAGAGGGCCGGTAAGGAGACCGAAAAGGCCGACATACCCACAAGACTCTCATGGATCGCTTTTAAGGACCAGTTCTTCAGTTCCGTTTTAATCACAAATGATTTCTTTCAGAATGCCTCGCTCACTTCGAACAGGCTTGTTACTTCCCCGAATTATATAAAGCATTTCACCGCTGAGGCAGGTGTTCCGTTCAATGCACTAAATCCGCAGGCCCTCGAACTGAAAATGTATATGGGCCCCAACCATTTCAATACTCTCAGGAGAGAGGGTATGGATCTTGACCAGCTGGTAACACTGGGGAAAAACATTATCAGATGGATAAACCAGTACCTGATCATCCCAATATTTAACTGGTTGAACAAGTACATAGGAAATTACGGTATAATTATTCTTATCCTGACTATAATAATCAAAATCATACTGTTCCCCCTTACGTTCAAGTCATACCAGTCTCAGGCAAAAATGCAGGTGCTGAAACCGCTGGTTGACGAAATTTCCAAAAAATACCCGCACAGGGAAGATGCAATGAAAAAGCAGCAGGCCACAATGGAACTTTATAAAAGGGCCGGCATAAATCCTCTCGGAGGATGCCTCCCCACACTGCTGCAATTCCCCATTCTTTTTGCAATGTTCAGGTTCTTTCCTACTTCAATCGAATTAAGACAGGAAGCATTTCTCTGGGCAAAAGACCTGTCCACCTACGATTCAATTCTTACATTGCCGTTTACCATTCCCATATACGGAAATCATGTAAGCCTTTTCACTCTGCTCATGACTGCCTCCACAATACTCACAATGAAAATGTCGGGGCAGACACCGGGCCAGGATCAACCCGGAATGAAGGTAATGATGTACATGATGCCTGTAATGTTTATGCTTATTCTGAATAATTTCTCCGCCGGACTGACCTATTACTATTTCCTTGCTAACATACTGACTTACGGACAGAATATGATTTCAAAGAGATTCATAAACGCTGAGGAAGTTCTGGCGCGGCTTGAGGAAAACAAGAAGAAACCTTTGAAGAAATCGAGGTGGCAGCAGAGACTTGAAGAAGCTGCTAAAGCCAGGGGTATTCAATATAAACGCTAAACGCTGAACGCTGAACGCTGAACGCTGAACGCTGAACAAAATAAGGTCATGGCAGCGTTACAATCGAATTATGATTGAATGCATGACCGAATAACAGGGGAATTAAATCCGGTAATCATTTGATATCGGATAATCAGGAAGATATTTTTGTATTAATTTATGTTAATTATTAGACACTTATGGGTTTATATTTAATAATTTTCTAAATTTATCAATCTAATTACGGGAAATGGGGAAAAAAGTAAAAAACAAAGATTTAGCCGAAAGGTTGGGAGTATCATGTACTCTGGTTTCTCTGGTACTGAACAATAAATCAGACCAGTACGGCATTAAGAAGGAGACTCGGGAGAGAGTTCTTGCAATGGCCCGGCAAATGGGGCTTTTTGATACCGGTGCTGAAAAAAAGACCGATTATCCGGTTGAAATCCAACCCGGTATAATAGGAATGGTGGTGCCGTCTCTGCACGAACCTCATGTCTTTGAGCTTACAGGGTATTTACAGAAAGCGTTCGAAAGTATCGGCGTCGGCTTCACGGTAATAATGCGCGACACTGACGACAGCCGCTTTAACCGGTTCGTTAATTCGTTCAGAAAATTCTTCAGCGGACTTATTCTCTACGGTGAGGCTGCAGATGATAAAACCATAAGAACCCTTAAGGATGAAGAATTTCCGTTCGTTCTCCTTGAAAAAACTACCGATAAGTACAGGGTCAATACCGTAATTACCGACAGGCAGGCAGGCAATAACCTTTTGGCAACTCATGTGGCAGGCCTCGGTTATGAAAGACTTCTGATACTTTCGGCCGGAGATACCCATAAACAAAACGAGAAAACCATCAGGGAATTCTCATTGGCTCTTGAAACAATTACCGGAAACCGTTCCAGACCTGCAGTTGAGATAATTAATGAATACTCGTCTGACGAAGGTATCGATTTCAGCCTTCTTGAGAAATATCTGAGGCCACCGCAGAGCATCCAGGCAATATTGGTTATGAACTCCGCCTTGGTTTATCCGTTGATGAAATCGCTGGGAAACAAGAAGATAAGGATTCCACAGGATGTCGCACTGATATCTTATGAGGATTCTCCCGGTTTTGAATTCGCTTTTCCTCCTGTAACGGCTCTGAAAAGACCACTTGCCGGACTTTCTTTAAAAGCGGCAAATATTATTTGGGCGGAAATAAAGAATTCCGGTAAAAGCAAATACAGGAGACAGGTGAGCATCCAGCCTTCGCTGATTGTAAGAAAGTCATGCGGTACAATATAAACATGTTAAATTGAAGGAACTCTTTTCTACCCTGGCGTTGATACTTTTAATTACGGCATCGGGTTGTGCCAGAAAAAATCTTATAAAAGATCCCGCTCTGAGAAAAAAGATAGAATCCGGTTTCAGAGATACGAAGAATACGGCTTCTGAAAGACAGCAACAGCTGTTTGAGATATTCAGCGGGAATCTCTCTGCGGAAGAAAAAGAGGCTCTGAAATACCTTTATGCATTTATGCCTTTGTCGGACCTTGCCGATTATAACGGCAGGTTTTTTCTTGACAATGTTTCGCTGGCCATTAAAGCCAGAAAGGAAACGGAATGGGGAAGAACCCTGCCCGATGATATTTTCCTCCGTTATGTTCTGCCGCTGAGGGTAAACAACGAAAACCTTGATTCATTCAGGATTGTCTGTTACCGGGAGATCATGCAAAGGATTAAAGGTCTCAATGCCGAAGAGGCCGCTCTGGAAATAAACCACTGGTGCCACGAGAAGGTCACGTACCAGCCGTCAGATTCAAGAACATCAGGACCGGTTTCGACCATTTTATCTGCAAGAGGCAGGTGCGGCGAAGAATCCGTTTTAACGGTTTCGGCCCTGCGGACAGCCTGCCTTCCCGCCCGTCAGGTTTATGCCCCAAGATGGTCCCACACCGACGATAATCATGCCTGGGTAGAGGTATGGATCAACGGAGAATGGAAATATATGGGTGCATGTGAACCTGAACCTTACCTGAACAGGGGATGGTTTACCGATGCGGCAAGCAGGTCGATGCTGATTCATGCAAAACCTTTCGGCCATCCTTCAACCGGGAAAAACGTTATCTCTGTAAACAGAAATTATTCCGTGGTCAATATACTTCCTTCATATGCGCCAACGAGGAAGATAACAGCCAGGGTTAACCTTCCCAATTCAGACCCCGACGATGCTGAGGTTGATATAGGGATTTTTAATTATGCAGAATTCTATCCTGTTGCAACCCTGAAACCTGCCAGTGACGGTGTGCTGACATTCGAAACAGGATACGGGGATTTTCTGTTGTGGGCATCCTCAGCCGATGGGTATGATTTCAGGATTATCCGGCCTGATGAGAAAGATACTGTGATCCTTACTCCTGTAATGTTGCCTCCTGATTCGGGTGAGATTGACATAGATATTACCGTACCTGCCGGATCTGCCGTAATTCCGGAGTTACCCGAAGATATTAAGGCAATAAACAAGAGGAGATTGTCTTTGGAGGACAGTCTGAGAGAAGAAAAAATAAAAACCTGGATGAGCGAAGAAGAAGCCGGAAAAATGGCAGCTGCAGCCGGGGCCGATATCAGGACCGTAAAATCCCTGATAAAGAAATCTGCCGGAAATTACAATGAAATTGTTAAACTCCTTAAGGGATTTCCTGAGATTCCGCTGAGCAGTAAGCTTGCCATCCTGGAACAGGTTTCGGAGAAGGATCTGCGCGATACTCCGGCGGAAGTGCTTGCAGGCCATCTTATGTATCTTCCACCGGGAGAAGAATGGAAAAACTACTGCAGTGAGGAGATTTACCTGAAATATTTACTTAACCCGCGTATCGCTGATGAACTACTGAGCGGCTGGAGAAAATATTTTGCTGAGAATCTTACGGAAGATTTCAGAAAGAAAGGAAGGGAAAACCCTGAATTTATCGTTGAATATGTAAATTCAGCTATCCGGCACGATAATACGCGCAATAACTACGGCACTCCGTTATCCCCCAGAGGTACTCATGAACTTAAGATTGCCGATGATCATTCAAGGAAAATCTATTTTGTTGCTCTGTGCAGGTCGGCAGGTGTCCCTGCAAAAATCGGCAATGGAACAGGAAGGCCCCGGTATTTCTATAGAGGTGAATGGAACGATGTTTATTTTTCTGATGAAATAAGACCTCAGGGTAAAGGATTCCTGAAAATTGAAAACGGACATAAGGATTTTGTTCCGCAATACTATAAACATTTTACCATAGGCAGATACGAAAATGGCCGCTTTTCAACTCTTGAGTATGATTACGATTTACCTGTGACCTCATTTGATGGAGAACTTGCTCTGCCTGCCGGTAACTACTGGCTTGTCACAGGCAACCGCACCGATGAAAGGAATATCCTGGCTCATATCAGCTTTTTCGCCGTCAAACCGGACGATACCACCTCAATCAAAGTCACAGTCAGGGGCAAATAATAACCGTTACTGCTGCATCTTCCGGATAATCATTGCATTACAGGCTGATTGCAATTTCTTAACAGTTGTTTATAAAATTAAACAGGGGTTACTCCGGATAATTTCCGATAAAAATTTACATTTGTACTCAATGGTGCACTGCAGAGATGACGCTGCAGTCAAGAGGGAATACGGTATGAATCCGTAACAGTACCCGCTGCTGTGATGCCCGGCCGCTGTGCGGTCAGTTTTCCCGGAAACCTGCCACTGTCCGTTAAAAAAGAGGATGGGAAGGCTCCGGGGAACGGGACAAGTCAGAAGACCTGCCATTGAAATTCAATAGTTCTAAGCTTTCGGGAAGAAAAGCGCAGAATCATTATGATTCCAAACTTAATCTCCTGGCAGTTAAGAATATTGATAAGAATTAAATTATTGTTTAATCTTAAAAAGTATTCTTATGCAACTGAAAAAAAGATTTGTACTGTCACTGTTTCTTGTCATTGGCTTCCTGGCAGCTTCATGCGAGAAGGAGAAGCCGGTAACCGATAAGGTGGATTTCGAGGAACTCCCACTTGACGCATCTGGCGTATGGAACGGATCGGACGGCTCCGGCGGGTTCACTTCCGGCAACCTGTTCTTTCCAAACAACTTTAATGCCGATTTCCAGGCCTGGTCAGGTTTCTCTTATACAAATCACAGGGATACAATCACAGGCGACTACACCAACCAGTTCAGCTCGATAGCAGGTTCAGGCGCTGACGGCTCATCAAAATACGGTGTATATTACTATATGGGCGTTCCCGATACAATTAAATTCAATGTTCCTGCAAAAGTGACAGGAGTCGCCTTATGCAATACAACCTATGCCTTCAAGGCTATGAAATACGGATCTCTTTTTAATAAGAAGTTTGGCGGGGATTCCGGTAATGACCCCGACTGGTTTAAGATTACGTTAACGGCAATTAACCAGCAGGGAACTGATGTCGGATATGTTGATGTTTATCTTGCCGATTTCAGGTTCGACGACAGTAAAAAAGACTATATAGCCAATGCCTGGACTTCCATTGATCTCAGTGCCTTCGGTTTTATAAAGGCTCTGAAGATTGAAATGTCGTCGAGCGATACGGGAGACTGGGGTATAAACACACCCGCCTACTTCTGCATTGACAATATTATTTCTGTTCTTGAGAAAACCGTAGAATGAAATTTCCCTGCCAGGTTATATTGTTTGTGCTTTTTAACCTCTTTTTGCCGGTTAATGAAACTTTTGGCCAGATTGCGTCAGGGGAAGCTGTTTATTTTAATTCTCCGGCCATTAAAGGCTGGGCGGTGAAATGTATTGTACGGAGGGGCTATGTCAATATTTCTGACAAGTCTGCAGGACGGGCATCTGCAGGTGATGACGTGTCATGCCTGGGCAGGGCCGATAACATAACCGTAAGCCTTGGCGATTCAGGCTATGCGGTAGTAGGGTTCTCCGAACCTGTATTTGATATTGAAGGTGATGACTTTGCCGTTTTTGAGAACTCCTTCGACGGCCGGTTCCTTGAATTTGCCTTTGTGGAAGCAAGCACCGACAGCATCAGATGGGTAAGGTTCCCTGCAAGATCTCTTATTCAGACAGATGTTCAGACAGGGGCTTTCGGCTTGTCGGATCCTCAACTGATCCATAACCTCGCAGGAAAATACCCGGCATATTACGGAACCCCGTTCGACCTTGCCGTTCTGCGCGATTCGTCGGGTATAGATATTAACAATGTTAACTTTATTAAGATTGTCGACTGTATCGGCTCCGTCAATCATGCCTACGCTTCCTACGACTCATACGGAACCAGAATAAATGATCCCTGGCCGACTCCTTTTCCGCAATCAGGTTTTGACCTTGATGCCGTGGCTGTGCTGAAAACCCCAAGTTCAGACCGGGAGGAAGAATCCGGACATGGATTTGAGGTTTTCCCGAATCCGGCTTCAACAAGGTTGTTTATCAATTCATCTGACAATGCCCGGAAAACAATTACGCTGTCCGGGATAACCGGGTCTGTTATCGGAAGATGGGTTTTGAACAGCGTCAGAGATGAGCTGGATATTCAGGGTATTGCACCGGGAATATATTTTCTCAGTATTACATGTAACAATAAAAAATATTTCACCAGGCTGATTATATACTGAAGTGAAGAAGGTATTTAAAATATCTGTTTTAATACAATTCATATCCGGGTTATTATGTGCCCAGGATTTAACTTCATCCGATACAATAAAAATCAGGGAGGTTATTATTTCTGCTGTCAGAAGTATTTCTTTCACCTCTCCATTCAGCCGTTATGAAACCGACAGCACTCTTATTGCAGAGAAAAGATTCTCGAGAGTGACAGATCTTCTTGCTGAGGCTGTTCCCGTCTATACTAAGAAATACGGACCCGGAGGACTTTCGACCGTATCATTAAGGGGGACGGCGGCCGTTCATACAACAATTACATGGAACGGTCTTTCACTTTCATCACCCATGGCCGGGCAGTCGGATTTATCGCTTATTCCGTCGCTGTTCGCCGATCACCTGACTGTGGAATACGGAGGGGCTTCCATGTTTTCAGGGGGGGGAAGCTTCGGAGGCAACCTCAACCTGACAACAGAGCCACGCTGGAATACCCCGCTGGAAATTTCCGTGTCGGGTCTTGCGGGGAGATACGGACTGCTTTCCGGCAATACCATGGTTTCTTCGGGAGGGAAGAATTTCAGTTATTCTGCCAGAATATTCTCGGAAAAAGCTGATAACAATTACCGTTATCTTAATTACGCATTATACCCCGACCCGGTACGTGAACGTCGCAGCAACGCCGAAACCGTGATGAATTCCGTAATGCAGGAAGCTTCCTGGAGAAGCGGGAAATCGGTTACCTGTGCAGCTTTATGGCTCCAGGCATCAGACCGTAACCTGCCGTCAAGCATCCTGGTTTCAGGAACAGGATTCCCGGAAAATCAGAAGGATGAATCTGTAAGGGCCGTTATTAATCATAAGATAACTTCCGGAGAAAAATCTTACAGCTTTACGGCAGGAGTCACAGGTGACAGACTTAAATATGTCAACACCCTTTCGTCTGTAATTTCGGATAACAAATCAGCAACTTATACCTTTAAAGGTACAAATGACCTTAAAGCCGGCGGCAATCTGGGAATAAGGATCTTTGTTTCGGAAGAATACAGCGTTGTAAGGTCGGTGAACTATGATGGCGGGCAGAAAAACAAAAATGTCTTTTCATTCGGTTCCGCCCTTACCAGCAATCAGGGTAAAAGGTCATCTGTTACCCTGCTGGTGCGCGAAACCGCCTTCGATAATAAGTTACAGTTACCTGATTTTTCGGCCGGCTGGAATTACTTTCTGTCGGGCAGAAAAGATTCCTGGATTAAGACGAACTTTTCAAGGAACTCCAGAACTCCTGCCCTTAACGATTTGTACTGGGTTCCCGGGGGCAATCCGGAAATAAGGAATGAGTACTCTCATTCGGGAGAAGTGAATACAGGTTTCAGGCACATTACTGGCAATGGTTTGAATATGAGCAGCGAACTTACCATATATTCATCGGTCATAAGGGATATGATACAATGGCTGCCGGGGGAAAACGGTTACTGGAGTCCTTCCAATATCAGAGATGTAAATATCTTGGGTACTGAAATAAACTGGGGCTTATCGGGTTCTGCCGGACCGGCTTCATGGAGTTTTAAGGGATTTATGTCTTATACAAAATCGGTCTATATGTCGGGGGGACCAGATATGAAAGGCAACCAGGTAATATATGTGCCTGAAATCGAATGCAGCGGGAAAGCCGGAGTAAAATATAAATCATTCTTCGGAGCGTTTGATGCGGGCTATACCGGAAAAAGATTTATCACAACCGACAATGCACAACATCTGAAACCATTCGCACTTTTAAACCTTGAAACCGGCTTAGACCTGAAAAAGGGTAAACAGGGTTATGTTATCAGACTGAGAATGGAAAACCTTCTGGATGTCAATTATGAACTGGTAAGTTATTATCCGATGCAGGGCTTTGCCTGGCATCTCAGTTTTGAATACAGGTTCAGAAAATGAAGAAAGAGATATTTGCGGGCTTGTCAGCTCTGGCTCTGATTCTCTCCGGCTGTAAACCCGGAATGGATGATCCGTCAGACTTCTGTCTGTTGCCGCAGGGGGATGGTATATTTATTGCAAACGAAGGAAACTTCATGTGGGGCAACGGGTCAGTCTCATTTTATTCATTTGATTCTCTGAAAATCTATAACGAAATCTTTTCCCGGACAAATGGCCGGCCGGCAGGTGATGTCCCTAATTTCATAGCAATTCATGACGACAGGGCTTTTATTGTAGTAAACAATTCCAATAAGATCGAGGTTGTCGATTGCAGAACATTTAAAACAACAGGTGTAATAACCGGACTGGTATCACCGCGTCAGATATGCTTCATAAATGATTCCGAAGCTTATGTGTCAAGTCTTTACAGTACAAAGATCAGTGTGGTCGATATTACAGGTTATAAAATAACCCGGCATATTGAAACCGGAAGGACTACGGAAGCTATTGTGATGAAAGGCGGTATGGCTTATGTCTCCTGCTGGGTCGGAGGTAATGAGGTGATCGTAATTAATACATATACCCATGAAGTTACAGGCAGCGTGGAGGTGGGCATGGAACCTGAGAGCATGGCTTTTGACAAGTCGGGTATGCTCTGGGTTCTTTGCACCGGCGGATACAGCGGCGGGTTTCTCCCGGAGATAAATGTTATTGATCCTGATTTGCTGACTGTAAGCAAAACATTCACCTTTGATTCAGGTAATTCGTATCCTTCATCGCTGGTTATTAACAGGAGCGGCGATACGCTCTATTATATCGACCGGTCAGTCTGGAGGTTGCCCGTTAATTCTTCCGGATTACCCAGCGAACCTTTTATCCGGGCCTCGGGAAGAACCTTCTACAGAATAGCAAAAGATCCGGCAGGTGGCCGGTTGTTTGTCACTAACGCGCTTGATTATCAGCAAAAGGGATACCTGCTTGTTGCCGACAGCAGGGGTGATATCATTGACTCGGCGAGAGCGGGTATAATACCGGGAAATATGTGTTTCAGATACAAAAAGAAATGAGCCTCACTGCCAATGAGAATTTTCAATGAAATATCTGTGTTTCTGTGCCTGATGCTGATGATCTGTTCAGGCTGCCACTCAGGACCGCCTGCGGATAACCATGATGAAAAGGAGAGAGGTGACATTATAAAATATGCAGAACACCTGAATATTACCGTGCATGAAGGCTTTACAAAAATTGAGATAATAAATCCGTGGCAGAGGGCATCAGATCTGAAGTTTGAGTATTTCCTGGTTAAAAAAGGAGAATCTGTACCGGCAGGTAAGGATGATTCAGAAATAATTTTTACACCGGTTGACCGGATTGTATTAATGTCAACCACCTATATTGAAATGATGACCGCTCTTGGTAAGCAGGACGCCATTAAAGGTATCTCCGGGACCGGTTATGTTTATATTGAAGATATCCGGAGAAGGATAAAGGATGGCCTGATTTTGGAAACAGGGTACGAAGAAAATCTTAACCGGGAGTTACTTTTAAAAATAAAACCAGACCTTATTATTGCCTACGGAATCGGCAGCGAGTCGGCGGGTTACCTGAAGATGCCGGAAGAGGCCGGCATTAAAGTTATCTATAATGCCGATTATCTCGAGGAACATCCGCTTTCCAAAGCAGAATGGATAAAATTATTCGGAGCTCTTTTCTGCCTGGAGGGGAAGGCTGATTCACTGTTCAGGAAGATAGAATCAGATTACAGTAATATACGCGATTCGGTGAAAAAATACATTCAGGATGCTCCGAAAGTGCTGCTGGGGCTACCATGGCAGAATGCCTGGTATATTTCCCCCGGGAATTCATATATCAGCAATCTTATTAAAGATGCAGGAGGTCGCTACATCTGGGAAGATCTTAAATCAGACTACGCAGTTCCGATGAGCCTTGAGAATGTATTCGTAAAAGCTTCCGAAGCCGGGTTCTGGTTAAATGCAGGAAATGCAACTGATATCAGTGAAATTATTTCCCTCGATGAGAGGCTGGCCGGATTAAGGCCGGTCAGAGAGGGAAAGGTTTATAATAACAACAGGAGATCTCTGCCGGGTGGAGGAAATGACTACTGGGAGAGCGGAGCAATCTCTCCCCATATAATACTCAGGGATGTTGCATCTATTCTCCACCCCGGAATATTCAAAGGGTATGAACCGGTTTATTACCGTAAGCTTAAAGATTAATTGACACCAATGGGAAAAGAACTTTCAGATGTAAATGTAAACGGTACCAAATATGCAAGGGTATTCGTATATCTTACGCTGACACTCCTGTTGCTTTTTCTCCTCGATATTATTCTCGGCTCGGTAAGCCTTTCCTTACGCGAAATAGCGGGAGCTTTAAAAGACAGGGATGACCTCGCCGGTTTAATTATCTTCAGTTTCAGGCTGCCCAAGGCTTTTACGGCTATTCTTGCCGGTGCAGCCCTTTCGGTAAGCGGCCTCCTGATGCAGACAATATTCCGCAATCCGCTGGCCGGTCCGTACGTTCTTGGCATCAGTTCCGGTGCAAGCCTGGGAGTTGCGGTTGTACTGCTGGGCTTTTCATCATTTATCCCCGTCTCCGCTGTAAAGGCCTCAGGGGCGTGGCTTATCGCTGCAGCATCATGGATCGGGGCAGGAGCAATTATGATGCTGATCATGTTTATTTCAATGAGGATAAAAGATATTCTGACTGTTCTGATCATAGGTATTATGCTCTCTTCCGGTATTTCGGCAGTGGTGAGTATCATGCAGTATTTCAGTTCCGAAACCATGCTGAAATCTTATGTTATATGGACCATGGGCAGCCTCGGGAATGTTGATTCCGGGCAGCTTCGTGTAATGGCCCTGTGCGTGCTTGCAGGCCTTGCTCTGGCACTGGTATCCTCGAAAATGCTTAACGCACTTCTTCTGGGGGAGGCTTATGCCTCAACCCTCGGAACAAATCTCACAACGGCCAGGGTTCTGATCTTTTCTTCCACAAGCCTCCTCGCCGGCACTGTAACAGCCTTCTGCGGACCAATAGGGTTTATAGGTATCGCAGTGCCTCATATTGTGAAATTTTTCCTTAGAACATCAGAACACCGAATCCTGCTTCCGGCTTCAATTCTTGCCGGAAGCTCGATACTTCTTCTCAGCGACATAATCTCGCAGATGCCGGGCTCTGACAAAATTCTGCCGGTAAATGCCATCACCTCTCTTACCGGAATACCTGTTATTATATGGGTAATTCTGAAGAACAGGGAATACAGGTTCAGCGTATGAATGATGCCTTAAAAGATATTCTGGTTAAAACCGACTCGCTGCTTATAGGATACAGCGGAAGGGTGAGCAAACCACTGCTGCCGCCGGTATCATTTTCGGCCGGCAGGGGAGAAATGATCGCTGTTGCGGGAAGAAACGGATCGGGAAAGAGTACGTTACTGAAAACACTCGCCGGCATACTTAAGCCCCTGGGAGGTACAATTTACATCGACGGGAAAGACATGACAAAGTTCAAACGGACCGAACTGGCGCTGAAAACAGGCTTTGTGGCTACCGGTGATGTAAAGGTACCCGGAATGAAGGTTTCCGAACTTGTTAAGCTCGGCAGGTACCCTCACACCTCCTGGACAGGCACTCTTGACGACCATGACTACAGCAGAGTGGAATATGCCATTGAAAGTACAGGTCTCCGTAACCTCTGTGAACGTTATGTGGAAGAACTTTCCGATGGCGAAAGACAAAGGGCCATGATAGGACGTGTGGTTGCACAGGATACGCCGTTGATCATTCTCGATGAACCCACAGCTTTTCTTGATATAAAAAGCAGATATGAAATTACAGATCTGCTCAGGAGGCTTGCCGAAGAGGAGGGCAGAACCGTAATCTTCTCAACACACGATTTGCAGTCCGTATTCGGCATTTGCGGACGTATGCTGCTTCTTACTGAAAAAGAAGTTGCGGAAGGCGCTCCCGAAGACCTGGCTCTTAACGGTACCCTGAATCTGCTCTTTGATGACCCGGGTTTGAAATTTAACCCGGAAGATGCCACAGTCTCTTTTCTAAGGCAGATGACAGGCACCGTTCAGGTAACAGGAGCCGAAGGGGCTGTCAGGCTCTGGACCTGCCGGACAGTGCAGCGGACAGGTTTTCATCCGGTCAGCACCGAGGCACCTTTGCGAATTGAAATCAGGGATGGAAGTCAGGAAAGAAAATGGATCTGCAGAAATAAGGAAAATTCAGAAGAGGTTATCCTGGAAAATCTTTACGATACGGGTAAATGGCTCGGAGAACAGAAAAAACAACATGACCGGTCTTCTCAGCGGTTGAACTTCCTGTAATCATTTATAAACGATTCGACAGACTCTACGGGGAGTTTCTTTGCTATGATTTTCTTATCCCTGTCGAGGATATATATAATAGGTGTGGAATTAATATTGTAATAATAATCATATCGTGTTATCCTCGAAGGGTCCCACCCGTTTATCCATGTAAGCCTGTTTTCCTGAATGTATTTCTCCCATTTATCTCTATCCGGCTGGGTACAGACCGCAAATACCTCCACCCCCTTGTCCCTGTACTTTTCGTAATAATCCCTCAGTTTGGGCACCGCCTCCCTGCAATGTCCGCAGTCAGGTTCCCAGAAAAGAAGAATGGTGAAATCCTTTTTGATATCATACAGGGATACATACACATTGTTGAAAGTGTTCATTACAAGATCATGAGCCTTCACGCCTATAAGGTTCGGCCTTATCCTGTCGACCTCTTTTTTCAGGTTATCCCTCCATTCCTGTGTTGTCCAGTCAGCTTTTCCTGATAGATAGATTTCATCGGCCAGCTTAACGACAACCGCATCATGTCCCATTATCTCGCTTTCGCGGAAATGATTGAAGAGGTAAACGCAGACATACTGGAATACCTTATAGTTTGATGAAGCAAGGGAAATTACCCTGTCAATTTCCTTGTTGACAGAATCAGCAAGCTGTATTACCACATTGGTAAAGAACGAATTAAGCCTGGAATGAAGAATTGGGGTCCTTAAAATTCTTTCATCCGAGAAATCAATATTGTCAAAGTAATGGTTTTTGTTATAAAGATATGTCATAAAGTACCTTACCGAATCCGGATTTTTTGTCCCGGCGGGAATATCAAACTTTGGTATTTCGGGAGGTATAATTGATTTTACAAGCATGCCCAGCATGGAGCCTTTGTTACGGTCGGAGACATCCCTCAGAAACTGTTTCATCTCCTCCTCGTGTTTTATTCTGGCATCGGCAAGAATCTTTAAAGAGTCGCTGTTATTCCTGTTCTTCTGATATCTCTCGTTTAGTGATGCAGCTTTTGCCTGAAGCTTAACCCATTCCTTCTGGTAATCCATAAAAGCTGAATTCTCGGCGGAACCTTCGAATTTCAGAGTTGAGAAATAATCGGGGTATGAGCAGCTCACCCTGAAAACCTGGTCCGATGAAATCAGTATCTCAAAGTACTTCCTGCCCGGAAGCACTATCATGTAAATACCCTGAGGTAACGGCTCTTCCCCGCTTATTTCCGCACGGCCTTCGTTATCGAGTATTATTGTATCTTTCAGGTATTGCTTGTCGCCAAGATGATAGGCCAGATAAATGGTTGAATCGCGCAAGCCATTTATTTTCAGGTCAATCGAGTAACCTTTTTTCTCCTGGCTGCAAAGAGTGGTCGTTATAAGGAGAAACAGGAATAATGAAATCTGTCTCATTGTCATAATTCAACGCAACAAAATTAGTTAATGCAATAACTTTGCCAAAACGAATATTGTCAGGGATTCAGAAATAAATTGTACATTTGATTGGTATATTACGGGGATGAAGGGATTATGATATCAATACTTATTCCGGTAAACAATTGGGACATAGTTGCATTGGTGCATACTATGAAGGACGGAATTAAAAAAGTTCCGGAGTTTTGTGAGATCATTATCGGCGATGATGGATCCACTCCCGATTACAGGGAGAAATACACGAAACTTGAAGGGGAAGGGGTTAAACTTGTTGTTTCCGAGAAAAATATCGGCAGGGCAGCCATTCGCAATAAAATGGCACTGGAAGCCAAAGGAGACTATCTTCTGTTTATTGATGCGGATACAATGGTACCTGCATCTGTCACCGGCGAGATCTGGCTCAGGAAATGGCTTCCATACGTCGGAAAATACAAGGTTATCTGCGGAGGAGTTCTCTATCATAATATTCCCCCGGGAGATCCTGACGTACTTCTCAGATGGACATACGGAAGATACCGGGAGCAGCGCAAAGCATCGGAAAGAAACAGAAGACCTCATGCCTCGTTCTCCTCATTCAACTTTATAATAGAAAAGGAGATAATCAGGAAGATACGTTTTAACGAAGAGCTCAGGCAATACGGTCATGAGGATACATTGCTGGGCTACCAGCTTAAAAAAGCAGGGATCAATGTATATCATATCGATAACGGGCTGCTTCATGAAGGATTGGAATCCAACCGCGATTTTCTTAATAAAACAAGGCTCGGTATAGAAAACCTCTCCCTTCTTTACGATAAGGTAACCGACAAGAAAACATTCTCGGAATCTGTCAGACTCCTGGGATTGTATAAGAAGCTCGAATTTCTAAGGCTTACGCCGCTGCTGTCAGCATTATTTATGCGATACCGCGAAAGAATGGAAATAAGACTCGATTCGGCAAAAGTCTCCCTCTGGCTTTTTTCAATTTACAAAATCAGTCTTTTCTGTACTTACAGGGCAATACACAGCCGGAGAAGTATCCTTCCCGTGCTGTAATCAGTATAATCATTATATTTTATTTTGGCGAAAAATCATCTATCTCATCACCACCGAGGGTGAGATATTTTCTGTTGGCATCGGCTGTCATGCAGGAGTGAACGGGAATTACCGCAACAAGATCTCCCGGAGAGAAACGATTTATCATATTCCCCGGTACACTTATTATTCCATGCTCCTGGGTTATCCTTGTCAGAAATATCCTTTCTTCCGGAAAATGCCACCCTTTTTCGGCAGGAAAGGCAATCTCACCAAACACCGTCGAACCGTCTTTTCTGATCAGCACCTCTTTTGAAAGATGGACACCTCCTCCGTAAATCAGGACCTCATTCCTTCTGATGTTTCTGTCAACAACGGGACAGAAAAGTGCTACTGCCACCTGTTCTCTGGTGCATGACCCGATTTCAGCCTGCATAAGATCGTAGAATACAAAATTTCCGGGCCGTATTTCATTAAAAATACCCGGTTCCTCAACCATGCTGCACAGGGGTGTGTCGCCGGTTGATATAATAATACCGTCATATCCGGTATGTTTCCCCGCCTCTGCCATCTTTTCGGAGGAATCATGAAATATTCTTTCCGCCTCTTCACGCGACCGCACGCCGTATGAATGGCCTGAATGGGTCAGTATACCTTTAAAGCGAAGGGAGTCTGAATTATAGATATCATATGCCATTCGCATTAGCTGTTGTTTGTCATTCCAGTCAACACCTGTCCGCCTGTATCCGGTGTCAGTCTTTATAAAACATCCCGCCCGGAAATCAACTTTTTTCAGGACCATGTTCAGGTGTTCCTGCCCGGAAGTAAGAATATTTATTGCAGCCCCTGTTTCATTTATCAGTTTTCGGAGTGAGCCGGCTTCCCTGAGGTTTAAGGGGAAGGCTATTGTGATATCAGACCAGCCTTTCCCTGCAAAGAAAGAAGCCATTGTAACAGAGGAGACAGTAATTGATTTAACTCCCTCGTCCCTGAACCAGTTTCCTATGGTTGCCGACTGGTGGGTTTTGAAATGGGGTCTGAAGTTCACGCCCCATTTTTCTGCCTTCCCTGCCATCAGCCTGATGTTTTCCCTGCATTTTTTCTCGTCGAGTACGAGTACTGGTTTCCGGATTCCGGATATGATGTTTTTCATTTTATGTTATATTGAAGGTGACAAGTAAAAAAGTTTTTCAGTTCACAATGAGACAGATGCCAATATACAATTATTTTTCAATCAGTATTTTCTTATCTTTGAATCCGGTGATACAACTTCAAAAATCAACCTGATGGAAAATCCCGTTTCATGGTTTTTCAGGAAAATCAAGCAGCTTAACGACCTGATCTGGCATACTCCGCTCTCGGAGATATCACGACGCAAGATGCTGCTTATTAAGCAAATGAGGATAGTGGTTATCGCGGCACGCGGGTTTGTAAACAACAAGGTTATGCTTGAAGCATCGGCGCTAACCTTTTATTCGATGCTTGCTGTTGTGCCGCTTGCTGCTATAGCCTTTGCTGTTGCTAAAGGTTTCGGACTTGATCAGAACCTGGAAGACCAGCTGATCAAGAATTTTGAAACCCAGAAGGAAGTCCTGAACTGGCTTCTTTCCAATGCACGGAATGCACTTGATGCAACAAAGGGCGGTTATATGGCCGGAGTGGGCGTAATTGTTCTTTTATGGTCGGGAATGTCTTTGCTCGACAGTATCGAAAGATCCTTTAATAACATCTGGGAAATAAAAAACTCGCGTCCGTGGGTCAGGAAATTTACCGATTATCTCACTATAATGCTTATTGCTCCGATTTTCCTGATTCTTTCCGGTAGCATAACCGTCTTTATAAACACAAATCTTGAGGATTTTTTGTCCGAGTCGGCCATTCTTGAATCAATGAAACCACTTGTTTCATTTCTTGTTAAGCTAATTCCCTTTATACTTACCTGGCTTGTACTCACTGTGCTTTTCATTGTGATGCCGAACACCAAGGTCAGGTTTAAATCAGCCCTTGTTGCAGGTATCCTTTCGGGAACACTGCTGCAGTTCCTGCAGTGGTTATATATAGACCTGCAGTTTGGGATTACCAGGTTAAACTCCATATACGGCAGCTTTGCCGCAATACCCTTATTTATTGTATGGATTCAGATGAGCTGGCTGGTTGTTCTGCTGGGAGCTGAACTCTCATTCGCCAACCAGAACATATCAAGATACGAGTATGAGTCGGAAGCTCTGAATATCAGTTATTACCATAAAAAAGCACTTACATTGATGATTCTCAGCCGTATTATAAAGCATTTTGAGAACGGAATGCCTCCTCTCAGCGCAGAGGTAATTTCATCGGAGATTTCAATGCCTGTTCGTATTGTAAGGGATATTCTGCAGGATCTGAATAGTGTGGGACTGGTTTCGGCAGTAGTGAAGGATGACGGAAAGGAGAGGCTTTATCAGCCGGCAATGAACACTGATAATATCACTGTTTCTTTCGTCCTTTCTAAACTTGAGAAAAAAGGAATTGAACAGCAGTCATTAACCAGGAACAAGGAATTTGAAAAAGTCAGTGCCATTCTGGCAAAACTCGAAAAGCACGCCGGTAAATCAGGAGCCAATATACTTCTGAGGGAATTATAAAGCAGTAGTTACTTTCCTTTTCCTCCGGCTCTTTCCGTGTTTACAGACATAATTGATAAAGCTGCGATAATCGGGCCATTTATTGAGGATATAATGGTTCATCGGCAGCATTAATACTTTGGTCTCATTCCTGGTTTTCCAGTAGTTCATCTGTGACGATGCAGGAAAAATCCTGTCTTTTTCGGATATTACGGCATAATCCCACTTAAAGGAGGGATCGCTTTGTTCCATCATCCTGTTGTAAAGCCATCTCAGTTCATCCTGCAGGGATTTTGTGGTGCGCTTCGGAATTCTTTCCTTGTTCTCCTCAAAGGACTTTTTGTCACCAAAAATCCTGTAGTAGTATTTTTTTACGTTTGCCTCGCCCAGATTATTGAGAGTTCCTTCGATTATTTTCAGAGGGATTCCGTACCTGTCATCTGCTGGTAACGGGGTGCCGTTAACCGCTATTTTAAGATCGGGGGTAATTCCTGTTTTACCCGACAGGTGTTCTGCAGCCCATACTCCCAGAGACCATCCGATTACCGTAACTCTTGTATAAGTTTTGATTTCAGGCAGTACAAGCGCCTCATCGGCTGAATAATCATAAAACAGGATCAGATCGGTGTCGTCGCTGCTTAATGGCACGAACATATTTTCATCTATACCCCAGCCGGCATATACAACCACCAGCTCAGTGTTTTTCTCCCTTCTCTTGATAAAGGTTTTCATTATACCCCGTTAACCCTGAAATAAAAATCCCCCTGTGACCGATTTTTATTAATGTTAAGTCAAAAACCGCCCTCAAAGATATAAAAATATCATTAGTATCCGGATAAAAACCCGCAATCCGAAAAGTAGCTGTTCCTTATTACTCCGGTTCAACACGAACTCACCCCCTCAATCCCCCTCTCTACGCCGTAGAGAGGGGGAAGCCTGAGCCTTGCGAAGGCAGGGGGTGAGTACATGAAAAACCAGAAAATGGCATTCAGACTAACGAATATTTCGATTTCATACCTTGCTACTTTGGGAGCTATACAATTAACTATTAATTAGCATCTTATGAGCAATTTGGAATTTTATCCGGACACTACTGTAAAAATATAATACCAACAAGGTTAAATATTTCTGACATATCTGTTTCCTGCACCCTCGAATCCGCAATAATGGCGACAAAAACAGAAGACCTTCAGCCGGTTATGAAAGATAAATTCGATTTTGGCCTGTGAAATGAATGAAAAACTTAACGGTAAAAAGATCAGTAAGGGATAAAAAAAAAAGAGGGGAGAGCAGGTGTGATAAGGGAGCGGGCTTTTTAGATAGTCCCCGTGTCTACTGTCTGATAAAAGGAAGGTTCCTTGATAAGCTGGCGCATTATCGTCGGACCTGGAATGTGAAAGTCAATGTCTGCAATACAATCCTGTTGATTCTCACATCCTGCTCTATTTCCTCTTTCTTTAAACAAAAATATGATACTTCATCGGATTTTCAAAATAAAATTGCAATTTTTTTTTATAATCATCTGTGAAATATTTTTAAATTTGGTTGAATACTATTTCCATACAGGATGATTGAATCTTACCCGGCAGAAATACAGCAGGTAATTATATCAGGTTCAGACGGGTTGTCGGTGAGTTATGTAACCGACAAGGGAGGTGTCTGGCATTATCATCCTGAATTTGAGATTATGCTTAATATCAGTTGTAACGGTACAAGAATAGTAGGAGACAGTATCGAAATATTCGATAATTATGATCTGGTGCTCATTCCGGGCAACATGCCTCATTGCTGGAACTATTACAGGTATCAGGACTCACTCCCGCCAAGACATTCAGTAATAGCTCACTTCAACAGGAATATCTTCGGCGACACGCTGCTTTATCAGCACGAGATGAGCAAAGTCAGGGAATTGTTCGATGAAGCTCAGTGGGGTATTTCATTTTCTGCCGGGGATGCCAGGGACGCTTCAAAATTCATGGAAGGGATGACTTCTCATTCAGGAATAGAGAAACTTATAGATTTTCTTAATGTTCTTAGAATACTCTGCAACTCAAAACACCGGCGTAAACTGTGCTCCGAAAAGTACAGGATAGAAACCGACGACAGTAATGAAAAAGAAATGGCAGAAGCTTATAACTATATCAGAGAGTATTACCGGAAACCAATTTCCCTGGAGGAGATCAGCAGAATCGCCGGAATGAAACCCCACTCTTTCAGCAAAGTATTTAAAAAACATACAGGTTCAGGCTTTGTTGAATTTGTCAACCAGGTAAGAACCGACAGGGCATGCTATCTGCTCAGGGAGAGCCGTGCTGCAATACACGATATTGCTGAAGAATGCGGATTTGCAAGCCTCTCAAACTTCAACAAGCAATTCAGGAAAATTATGGGGGTGTCTCCAAGAACATACAGGGAACAATTAACGATAAAAATGTAATTTTGCCCGACATTCTTGAAACTATTCTATAAACCTCAAATAATGCAGATATGAAGAAATATTTACTGTTACTGATTGCCTTCCGTTTTGTTGCATTTCATATCTCCGCTCAGGAAGACCTTAACTGTTCAACGATTATCGTAGGAAAGGCGGCAAGTGCAACAGGATCAGTGATAGTTGCACATAATGAAGACGATGGCGGTAACCAGATTGTCAATTTCTATAAAATACAGGGTAAGGACAACCGGAAGGGCGAAACCTTAAGGTTCAGGGAAGGCGCAGTCGAACCAAAACCCTCACATTCATATTCATGCCTTTGGTTTGAAATGCCCGGACAGGAATTCGCCGATACGTACATTAATGAAAACGGGGTCCTCGTCACATCAAATGCCTGTACATCAAAAGAGTTATACGGAGAAATAAGAGATGGTGGTATTGGCTATGAACTGAGGAGACTTATTGCCGAACGTGCTCTCTCTGCAAGAACGGGTGTTGAACTTGCAGGTTACCTGGTCGAAAAATGGGGTTATACGGGATCGGGCCGGACATACACGATAGCCGATAAGAACGAAGCCTGGCTTTTTGCCGTGGTTAGGGGGAAAAACTGGGTCGCTAAAAGAGTCCCCGATGACCATGTGGCTTATATACCTAATTATTACACGATTACCGAGATCGATACAACCGATACCGATAACTGCCTGGCTTCGAAAGACCTCATTAAATACGCCATCAGAAGAGGATGGTACAACCCTGAAACCGACGGAAAATTCAATTTTGCCCGCGTTTATTCAGCCGAGAGAACCCTTACCAGTATGGCAAACATCGGCAGGATGTGGATGGCGGTAAGCATTCTTTCGGGAAAAGACTATAAAAAGGAAGATGCTTTTCCTTTCAGTTTTCCTCCGGTAAAGAAGCAGGCTCTGAGTGATCTGGAAACCCTTCTTGCAAATCATTATGAGGGTACAGATCTTGACGACTCACGGAATTACACAAATGGCTCTCCTCATGCAAACAAGGTGCAGAATATCTGTGCCTCACATCAGCAGTTTTCTTTTATTGCAGAGCTGCGGCAGGGTTTGCCTTTCGATATCGGCGGCAGAATATGGGTTGCTCCAAGACGCGGTTGCGTGAATGCATATATGCCTTTTTATTTCGGAATTACGGCTTTTCCGCAGGGTATGTTCATGGATACACCCGAGAAAGCATACGAAATGCACTTCCGGCGTGATGAATCTATCTACGACAGATCAAAGCCAATGCTCTGGTGGAATTTTGTTTCAGTGGCTGAATTTACTGATGAGGATTTCAGAAACCGTTACCCCGAAAGAGTAAGGATTAAAAAGAGCCTGCAGCAGGATTATCTGAAAATGGCGGGCCGGCTCGAAAAAGATTATCTCCCGGTTTATAAGAAGCAGCCTCAGAAGGCCGAAAGTCTTATTAACGATTTCACCCGTCAGGTAGTTGAAATGGCTATCTCCGAAAATAATAAATACCTTAAAAGATAACTTTCAATTTGCTTCCCTACCGTACTTTACGGGTTAAAGCTTCAATCAGTGCTTATATTAAGCTACCATGAAAGCTTAATTTCCCCGGCTTGCAGAATCTGAAAAATGAATTAATTTTGCAGACTGTTTTCGGTTCCGTAGCTCAGTTGGATAGAGCAACAGCCTTCTAAGCTGTGGGTCGAGCGTTCGAGTCGCTCCGGAATCACCAAAAGCTGCCGGCAGGCAGCTTTTAGTGTTTATAGGAGCAGAGTAAAAGTTTAAAGATGGTACAATTACCGGAGTAAAAATTTTACTGGCTGCGAAGCAGGGGCACAAACCTTACCATGGCCAGGCGGGTCTTTTCGATCCGGCCATTCTTTTTAACGGCAAGGTAAATATACTGGGCAGAAGAAGGCGGCCCCACAGGCATTATCAGCCTGCCGTTCTCTGCAAGTTGGTTAAGCAGCGGCTCAGGAATGTGATCGGCGGCTGCCGTTACCATGATTATGTCAAATGGTGCATGCTCTTTCCATCCGACATAACCGTCGCCGGCCTTTACAACAACATTCCCGTACCCAAGTCTGGCGAGTCGCTGCGATGCCTCCCTTGCCAGTTCGGGTATTATCTCAATAGTGTATACCGTGTCAACAATTTCAGCCAGAATGGCTGCCTGGTAGCCTGAGCCGGTACCTATTTCAAGAACTTTTTTGTTTTTCGAGGGCCTTGACAGCTCGGTCATATAGGCTACAATAAATGGCTGAGAAATGGTCTGGTTATGGCCAATCGGAAGGGGAGAGTCTTCATAAGCCCTGTCAATGAGGCCGGCGGGGACAAACAGATGCCGGGGAACCTTTAGCATAGCCTTTATGGTGAGCGGATTACGTATTCCGTTAGCCACAATCTGTTTGTTTACCATTTCCTTCCTCAAAGCAGCATATTTATCTTCCTGGGAAAGAATTTTTGTATTTCCAGCCGTGAAGACTATAAACAGAAGACAGAAAGAAATTACCGGCCTGCTCCGCATATTCGGATATTCAAAATGTTTGTGTTCAGGTCTCAAATTTAAATATTATATCCCAGAAATCTGAGAAAACCGCCGCCAATTAACTCTATCAGCGGCCAGATTGGCAATAAGTTTCTGCCGGTGGTGAATGTCAGTATTAACAGACCGAAAAGAAGGAGAGTCCCGTACCGGTATATGGTCTGGTATATCACCGGATATTTCCTGAACCAGCTGAAAAGAATATGCGAACCATCAAGGGGAGGCAGCGGTATCAGGTTGAAAACGAACAGTCCCCAGTTTATAAAAATTGCGTAAATGAATAACTCTGCCCATATGCCGTTGATATTTATCCCCCAGTCAAGCAGGGCAGCGTATGTCAACGACAGAAACATTGCCGTCAGAGCATTTGAAAATGGTCCCGCAACAGCGATTTTTATTACATCGACCCCTGGATTCTTAAGATTTGATTCATTGAACTGAACAGGTTTTGCCCATCCAAAGCCTGCAATAAACAACATTATAAACCCGAGCGGATCAATATGCTTAAGCGGATTAAGGGTTACCCTTCCCTGATCGTGCGACGTGGTGTCACCGCACCTCTTTGCCATCCAGGCATGGCTGAATTCATGTATTGTTAAACCTGTTACTATTCCGGGTAATAATTTAAGACTGTGTATCAGATCAAATCCGCTCATGGGTAATATTTTTCAAACCTTATTTTCTTTCTGTCAGCAAATAATTATTGAATCCGGGTCTTATTTATTATAACTGTTTAGTTAATTTGCTGAAAATTTATAACGATTCACGGGCGAATATAACATAATTGAGAGAATGATGCAATTAATGGACTTTTGCCCGTTATAAAACTCAGGAATCCATGAACCGTCTGACAATCGCCATCGTGCTTTTTTGCATTTCGGGGCTGGCCCTGACCGGTCAGTCTGCATCATCCGACACTTCTGTTTACCTTATTACCTGTGCCCCCGGAAATGAAATCTATTCCATTTACGGACACAGTGCCCTGAGGGTTGTAATACCCTCCTCAGGGACCGATCTGGTTTACAACTGGGGCGTATTTGACTTCAGAACAAAAAACTTTGCATGGAAATTTGCAAGGGGCCGGCTGAATTATATGCTGGGCGTTTACCCGTACGACATGTTCCTCAGAGATTATATGCTTGAGAGAAGATCGGTCATATCTCAACGGGTTAACATTGAAAAAGAAGACCTTGATATGCTTATGGCCCTTCTCAACAACAACCTGAGGCCTGAAAACATCTTTTACAGGTATGACTTTTTGTATGACAACTGTGCAACCCGTATCCGTGATCTTTTTGAGAAGGTTTATTCTTCCAGACTCATTTATCCTCCTGATGAAAGAAAGGATATCCCCACCTTCCGGGAAAAAATCGCGGAATACCAGCGTTACTATCCATGGCTGAATGCAGGGATAGATTTCCTTCTGGGAACCCCTGTAGACAAAAAGGCCTTTTTCCGCGACAGAATGTTTCTTCCTGAAGATCTTCAGAAGAACCTTTCAAAAGCAGTAGTCAGCAGAAACCGGTTGATGATCCCCCTGCTGGGAGCACCTGAGGTTATCCTCGAATTTGATTCCCACCAGGTTATGCCATCCGCTCTTACATCACCGTTCCTTGTATTGAGCCTGTTATTTGTTGTAATACTGGTTCTGAGCGCGAAACTTAACAGGACTTTATTAAATTATGCAGATATACTGATCTTCTCTGTTTTCTCCATACTCTCCCTGTTAATGATATTCTTCAGTTTTTTCACGGATCATGAACAGACAAAATGGAACCTTAACCTGATCTGGAGCAACCCCATCGTTCCATTCTGTCTTGCATCGCTGGTTCTGAATAAAAACTGGTCATATCTTTTCAGAATGGTTTCGTGGTTATCGGTGATTTTCATTACAGTTGCCCTGATTCTGCCCGGCAGAATCAATATGGCTCTGATTCCGGTAGTAATGATAATGGCACTGAGATCTGCAGCAAGAGCCGGGATGTTGCCCGGCATATTCAGTATTGATGAAAACGGAAGAGTTTAAATATTATCATTTAACAATTATTTAACATACCTTAACACCACCTTTCAGATTTGGAACATTCATTTGCCTTCCGAAACATTATTTCAAAAACCGTTTATAACCAGGCATTTTAAAGAGACATAATATGGAACAGGCCGCTGATATAAGACAATTAAATGAACGCATTGAAAGGGAGAGTGCTTTTGTTGACATGATACGTCTTGAGATGGGCAAGGTTATTATTGGACAGAAGCATCTGACCGACAGCCTTCTGATAGGTCTCCTTTCAAACGGACACATTCTCCTTGAAGGTGTTCCGGGACTTGCAAAAACTCTTGCAATACGGACACTTGCATCGATTATTGATGCAAAATTCAGCAGAATACAGTTCACTCCCGACCTGCTGCCTGCCGACCTTATCGGAACCATGATTTACAGCCAGAAGAAAGAGGAATTTGTTGTAAGAAAAGGACCTGTCTTCGCCAACTTTATCCTGGCTGATGAAATCAACAGGTCTCCGGCAAAAGTACAAAGCGCCCTGCTTGAGGCCATGCAGGAAAGACAGGTGACCATCGGTGAATCCACGTATTCTCTCGATGAGCCTTTCCTTGTGCTTGCCACGCAGAACCCCATAGAACAGGAAGGAACATACCCTCTGCCGGAAGCGCAGGTCGACCGTTTTATGCTGAAAGTATTGATCGGGTACCCTTCAAAAGAAGAGGAAAGGAGTATTATCCGTGAAAATATCGGAACCTCTTTTCCCAGTCCCGATACAGTGATTAAAACATCCGATATCATTAAGGCCCGAAGCGTGGTCAGAGATGTTTATATGGATGAAAAGATTGAAAATTACATACTTGATATAGTGTTTGCCACAAGGGAACCGGGCAGATACAACCTTGAAAAATTCAGGCCCATGATATCTTACGGCGCCTCGCCAAGGGCTTCAATATATCTTGCCCTCGCCTCAAAATCATTTGCATTCATTAAACGGCGAGGATTCGTAATTCCCGAAGATGTAAGGGCCGTCTGCCATGATGTATTGAGACACAGAATCGGGTTAACTTACGAGGCAGAAGCGGAAAATATAAGCCAGGACAATATAATCACTGAAATACTTAATACTGTCGAAGTACCTTAAAAATCTTTAATATGTCAATGAAAGGCTTTCTTACCGGTGTGGTATTCTTCCTTGTAACATGTATTCCTTTTAATGCCCAGAATCTGATCGGATATCACGAGAAAGACATTAGAGGATATATGAAACAAAACCAGAAGAATATGGTGCTGCAGGGAATGACGTTCAACAATACTTACAGGTATCTTAAGTATGCGGACAGAAGTCAGACCCAGACTCTCTTCTTCTTTCTTTCTGCCGATTCGGTTTGCAGAAGCGTAAGGCTGATTTGTGATAAAACACTGAAAGACAAGAAGGTGTCAGAGCTTAATTCACTTTATAAACCGCTCGGCAATAACCTGTGGGAAGAAGAAAAGAACGGCGTTAAATATTCTGTTGAACTTAAAGACGAAGACTGGACGTTCAACATAAGTATAACAACCAAACAGGCGAATTAGGCAATAAAGGTGGAAGCTGTTGATCTGCTTAAGAAAGTAAGAAGAATTGAAATAAAGGCAAGGGGATTGTCGAGGCATATATTTGCCGGACAATACCACAGTGCCTTTAAAGGAAGAGGTATTGCCTTCAGTGAGGTAAGGGAATATCGCTACGGGGATGATATAAGAAATATCGACTGGAATGTCACAGCAAGGTTTAACCATCCCTATGTAAAGGTATATGAGGAGGAAAGAGAACTCACTGTGATGCTGCTGATGGATGTCAGCGGATCCGGTATGTTTGGCACGAAAAACAGCTTTAAGAGGGAAGTGATGACAGAGATTGCTGCAGTGCTGGCATTCTCGGCCATTCTTAACAACGACAAAATAGGGGTGATGTTTTTCTCCGACAGAGTCGAAAAAATAATACGTCCGCAGAAGGGAAGAAAACACATACTGCGGATTATCAGGGAACTGCTGGAATTCAACCCGGCAAGTCACAAAACTGATCTGAATGAGCCTCTGCGTTACCTTACAAATGCCATCAGAAAAAGATGCACTGCTTTTATAATTTCCGATTTCATTTCTCCCGATTTTGATGAATCGCTTCGGATTGCCTCAAACAAGCATGATGTGGCCGCCTTAAGGATTTTTGATCCGGCTGAAACGGCAATACCCGATATCGGACTCGTAAGGCTTTACGATCCTGAATCGGGTTTTGAGAAATGGGTGGATACTTCCTCATCAGGTTTGCGCCGTCATTATTCAGAATGGTGGAAAAACTTCAGCGAGAAAACAAAAAACACTTTCATCAGGGCGGGGGTCGACTCAGCCTCTGTCTCCACAGGAGAGGATTACGTCCCTGCACTGATCAGATTCTTTAAAAACAGGTAGTAAATGAGCAGGCATTTCAGAATATTGTTTCTGCTTTTTTCACTTCCCGGCGTTATGTCATCCCAGGAAGTGAAAATAAATGCCTCTTTCGATACCACCCGTATCTTTCTCGGCGACCAGGTAAAATATATTGTAACACTTGAAAAGCCTGAAACACTAAGGATAAACCTTCCCGTCTTTAAGGATACATTGCTGAAACAGATAGAAATCCTTCATGGTCCGGTGATGGACTCGGCAGCCGCCGGAAACGGTTTTGTGCGGATAAAACATGAATACCTTGTAACTTCGTTCGACTCCGGATTCTACCAGGTGCCGCCTGTCTATGCTGAATTGAAAACCGGATCGGGCGTCAGGCGTTATTACTCCGACTACGCCTGGCTGGAAGTGATGCGGGTGAAGATCACCCCGCCCGATACAGCCTCAGGCATATTCGACATCGTGGAACCCGTAAAAATACCTGTTACAGCGGGAGAAATTATCCCATGGATTCTGCTGACAGCGCTGTTAATCATTGTTATCTGGCTAACAGTAAGATTGATAAAACGCTACAGGAAAGTAAAACCTGAGGATATGCACCAACGGCCTTCCGAACCGGCTCACGTAATTGCTTTCAGGGAACTTGAAAACCTTAAGATGATGAAGCTGTGGCAGAAGGGGGAAACAAAAGAATACTACTCACGCCTTACGGAAATCATTAGACAATACCTGTATAACCGTTTTTCGGTGGAGTCGATGGAAATGACTACCCCGGAAACCCTGGCTGTAGTTGAGAAATCGGTCTCACTCGACGACAGTCAGTTCAGAATCCTCAGGACCATCCTGACAGGGGGAGACCTCGTAAAGTTCGCCAAATACAACCCTGAACCTTCGGAAAATGAGCTTCATTTTGATTATGCATGGGATTTTGTAAAAGCTACCATGCAGATTCCTGTTTCAGATGAGGATAAAGGGATTTCAAACGTAAAAGGAGAGGAGGAGGCAAAATGAAGGGAATTGTATTTGCATCACCCGGATTTTTATACCTGCTGGCTCTGCTGCCGGTAATGGTGGTTTTATATATTCTCCGTTACCGCAGATCGAATGCCTCTCTGAACGTTTCATCGGTGGAGCCTTTTAACGGTTTTCAGGCGGGCCGTTTCAGGATTTACCTTAGGCATGCATTATTCGCTTTAAGAGTAATCGCCGTCGGCCTCCTGATAGTTGTCCTTGCAAGACCTCAGTCAACCAACAGCTACCAGGATGTAACAACGGAAGGAATTGATATTATTCTGACTCTCGATATCTCGGGAAGTATGCTTGCCCGCGACTTTAAACCCGACCGCCTGGAGGCTTCAAAGAATGTTGCCACAGAATTTATTTCCGCACGGCCCTACGACAGAATCGGCCTCGTGGTCTTCAGCGGTGAAAGCTTTACACAATGCCCTCTTACAACCGATCATGCTGTGCTGATTAACCTGCTCAGGGAAATTAAAAGCGGAATAATAGAAGACGGTACGGCAATAGGGGAGGGCCTTGCAACAGCAGTCAACCGCATAAGGGATGCAAAGGGCAGGAGCAGGGTGGTGATTCTTCTTACTGACGGGATAAACAACCGCGGAATAATTGCTCCCGTTACGGCTGCCGAAATCGCAAAGACCTTCGGCGTAAGGGTATATACCATAGGCGTCGGAACAATGGGCGTGGCACCCATGCCGGTGAGAACCCCCTTCGGGATAAGGTACCAGGATATGCCTGTAGAGATTGACGAAGAAGTGCTTAAAAACATAGCTTCCGTCACCGGCGGCAGCTATTTCAGGGCAACCGACAATAATAAGCTTGCCCAGATATATTCGGAAATTGATAAGATGGAAAAATCAAGGCTCGAGGTGAGGCAGTTCAGGGTAAGGGAGGAAAAGTTCCTCATTCCTGCCCTCATTGCGACAATGATTTTCCTTCTGGAGTTGTTGCTCAGAAATCTTGCTCTGAAAAGTCTTACATAGAACAGGAGGAGATATGAACCTTTTCAGATTTGCAAACCCCGAATATCTGTACCTGCTGCTGGCAGTCCCGCTGTTAATCCTCATATTTGTAATCAACAGGATAAGGCAGAACAGGGCTGTTGAACAGTACGGTGATAAGAAAGTCGTTCTCAGGCTTTTACCCGACCTCTCCTCCGCCCGGCCCGTCGTCAAGCTGATCTTTGCCATCCTTGCCCTCGTATTTCTTTCCCTGATGCTTGCACGTCCGCAGTTCGGATCGAAGATAGAAGATGTAAAGCGAAAGGGTATCGAGGTAATTGTAGCCCTCGATGTCAGTAACTCAATGCTCGCGGAAGACATACAGCCCAGCAGGCTGGAGCGTGCAAAGCAGGCGGTGTCACGACTGGTTGAAAACCTCACAGATGATAAAATAGGACTTATAGTTTTTGCGGGCGATGCATATATCCAGATACCCGTTACCGCCGATTATGTCTCAGCAAAAATGTTTCTGTCAACAATCAATCCGTCAGCCGTCCCAAAACAGGGTACTGCAATCGGATCGGCTATATCTCTGGCAATGAGATCATTCTCTCAGGGACAGGACAAGAGCAGGGCAGTTATCGTCATCACCGACGGTGAGAATCATGAGGATGATCCTGTTGCTGCGGCAACAGAAGCAGCAAAACAGGGAATCGTTGTCCATACCGTGGGAATAGGTTCTCCCGATGGTGTTCCGATATCTCTGACAGTAAATGGTAAACGTGAATTTCTCAAAGATCACGAAGGAAATACCGTAATTACCAAACTGAACGAAAAAATTCTGCAGGAAACAGCCATTGCAGGCAATGGCAAATATGTCAGGGCAACCTCTGCAAGCCTGGGACTTGAGCAGATATTATCGGAAATCAGGAAAATGTCGAAACAGGAAATTGAGGGGAAAATTTTTACGGAATACAACGACCAGTTCCAGTTCTTTGCAGGTCTGGCTTTAATATTCCTTATTGCTGAATTTCTTGTAATGGAGAAAAAAAACCGCAGGCTCTCCGGGTTGAAAATCTTTAAATTCAGGGTCTGATATGAAGATTTCATTAACACACCTGGTTGTTTTCAGAGTGTCAGCGATCATGGCACTGGCATGGATACTTTCTGAAATTCCATCACAGGCCCAGGAAGAACGGAAACTTTTAAGGCAGGGCAACTCAAAATACTACGATGGACGTTTCAATGAATCGGAAATACTCTACAGGAAAGCCCTCGATAAAAACAATTCATCTTATGCGGCAAAGTTCAATCTGGGTGACGCACTGTACAGGCAGAATAACTTTGAGGAGGCTTCACGTAATTTTGTGGCATCCTCAGAGTTGCAGAACGACAGGATAAAAAAGTCAAAGAGTTATTTCAACCTCGGAAATTCCCTTCTTAAAAACAATAAAATTGCTGAAAGTATTGAAGCTTACAAGAGCTCTCTCAGGCTTGATCCGTCCAATGTTCAGGCAAAGCATAACCTTGCCTTTGCCCAGGATCTTCTAAAGCAACAGCAACAACAGCAGCAACAGAATCAGAACGATAAGAAAGATCAGAAGGATCAGGATCAGGAAAAAAACCGGAACAACAGGCAGCAGGATGAACAGAAACAGGAACAGAATCAACAACAGCAGCAACAACAGCAACAACAACAACAACAACAGCAACAACAACAACAACAACAGCAACAACAGGGGATGACGCGGGAAGATGCAGCCAGGATACTTGAAGCCCTCTCCAATGATGAAAAAAAGGTTCAGGAGAAGGTGAAGGATGCCAGGGCGGCAGGTGAGAGGGTCAGAACTCTGATAAACTGGTGAGGTGAATATGAAGATAATATCCTATATATTTTTTATTACCGGTATGGCTGCAGGCACGGCAGCAGCCCAGGATATTTTTGTAAAAACCGAATACCCCCGTGTGGTGAGCCAGGGTGAACAGTTTGCAATAACCTGGACTATTAACACGGGCGGAGGTGAGATGACAGCTCCTCCCTTTAAGGGTTTCTACAGGCTAATGGGACCGCAGACAAGCTACAGCTCCAGTACAAGTATCATCAACGGCAAAATATCACAGGAAACCTCCTACTCCTATACTTATTACCTGCAGGCAGTAGAACCGGGCAGATTTACCATACCTCCTGCAGTGATAAAGGTGAAGGGAAAAGAATACAGCTCGGATTCTCTTTATATTGAAGTGGTGGCCGATCCTTCTGCAAGGCAGCCCGGGCAGGGAGCAGGGAAGCAGGAAGTGCAGGAACCGGCCGGCAGCCAGACATCAGGCGGTGATCTCTATGTAAGACTTATTCCAAGCCGGACGGATGTTTATGCCGGAGAACCTGTGATACTGACCTTAAAAATCTATAACCGTACCGATCTTTCCGGTATCCAGGAGATTAAATATCCCGACTTTAACGGATTTATTAAGGAGGATATAGAAACTCCACCGCTGAATTCGCTGCAACGGGAGAATGTTAACGGTGTAATATATGGTACCGGCGTCATTCAGCAGTTTTTGATTTTTCCCCAGTTAACAGGCGATCTGAAAATTGATCCCGTACAGGTTACCGCTCTTATCCAGCAAAGAATCAGCGATCCTGATCCGTTCTTCGGCGACTTTTTTGCCAGATTCTCGAATGTTCAGAGAGTTCTGGTGAGTAATCCCGTTAACTTAAAGGTAAAACCTCTGCCACCGGGCAAACCCGATAATTTCCCGGGTTTGACGGGCAATGTCAAAATATCCGCCACCCTCAGCAGGGATACGTTGAAGGTCAACGACGCCCTGAACCTGAAGATTACTCTGAGCGGCTCGGGCAACCTTAAATATGCCGGCGCCCCCACACTGAAATTATCGCCGGATATCGAAAAATACGACCCTAAAATCTCCGACAACATCAGAACCTCCTCAGCCGGACAATCAGGACAGAGAATATACGAATATGTTCTCATACCGAGGCATCACGGCGATTTTGTAATCCCTTCAGTCACCTATTCATATTTTAATCCGGTATCCAAACAATATGAAACAGCATCCACCGGTGAACTTAAATTTCATGTGATGAAAGGATCCGATCAGGCACCGGTTGCTATGTTCGGCGGAGTGTCGAAAGAGGATGTCCGTTACCTCGGAAAAGATATTAGGTTTATCATGTCAACTCCCGGGCTATGGGTGAAGACAGAGAAATTCCTGGTAAATTCTCCGGTATTTCTCTATATGTATCTGACAGTGGTTCTGATATTTATTGTTCTTATACTTATAAGAAGGGAACATATAAGAAGGAACTCCGATATAGCCCGTGTCAGAAACAGGAAAGCGGGCCGTATAGCGGGAAAAAGACTATTGATAGCAGGAAAATTCATGCGGTCAGGGGATAATGACAAATTTTACGAAGAGCTTCTGAAGGCGCTGTGGGGTTACCTGAGCGATAAACTTTCAATTCCTCTTGCAGAAATGAACCGTACAAGGGCAATTGAAAAGCTCAGGGAGAAAGGTGTGGAGGAGAATGTTATTGAACTTGCACGTGAAATTATAGATAAATGTGAGTTTGCCAGGTTTGCACCTGCTGCAGCACCTTCGGAAAACAGGATTGTCTATGAAAAGGCGGCAACATTAATAAAAACCATTGAAAATACTCTTTGAGGTGAAAAGAATACTTGATCAATGTATTTTAGGTTTCCTGCTTCTGCTCCCACTGATGGTTTCCGGAGCCGGCGTTAAGGATAAGGTGCCTGATGAAAAATTCAGGGATGGTGTTGAGTTGTACAGTGCCGGAAAATACACCGAAGCCCTTGAAGTATGGAAGTCGCTTTACAATTCAGGGTACCGGTCGGCAGCTCTTGATTATAACATAGCAAACGCCTGTTTTAAAACAAACGACCTGCCGGGTGCAATACTTTTTTACGAAAGAGCGCTTCTGCTTAAGCCTTCCGGGGAAGATATTAAGTATAATCTTGAGGTAGCCAGAACAATGGTGGTTGACAGGTTCAACGAGGTACCGGAGATTTTTTTTGTCACGTGGTTTAATTTTATTTCACTTCTCGCTCGCACGGATACCTGGGCGGCAGTAAGCATTATAACATTTATCCTGTTCTTTATATTGCTGGGTCTGTACCTGTTCAGCAGCAGGTACCGTCTTAAAGTGGCATCTTTCTGGATAGCTGTATTTATGCTGCTGGTCAGCGGATGCACCCTGGCATTCTCACTGAGGAGCAGATACCTTCTTAATAACAGCGGCAAAGCGATATTATTTTGTCCGCAGGTCAGCGGAAGGAGCTCTCCGGATGAAGGAGGAAATGAACTTTTTCTCATTCATGAAGGAACAAAGGTTACAATTACAGATTCACTTAAGAACTGGTACGAAATAAGACTTCCCGACGGCAATAAGGGATGGGTGCAGCAGGAATGCCTTGAGAAAATTTAAAAAATGCAACTATTTTACTATATTTCAGGTCTGTTTAATTAAACAAGGGTAAAAACCTGGCTGTAATGAAAAAACTGTTATACCTCATTTTCCTTTTGTTCCTTTTTTCGGGATGCAAAAAACTGGATAAAGAACCTCTTGGTCCTACTGATATAAGAGTCAGAAACCTTTCGGATGTGGTTATGAACGAGCTTACCGTTGAAACAGGCGGCGGAACAAATAACTACGGAACTCTTAATGCAGGAGCTGTTACAGACTATTATCGTTTCGAAAAAGCCTATCCTAAGGCAAATATCTCTGCAGTTATCAACGGGCAGAAATACAAAACCGATACAGTCCTCTATTACTACATGCAGTATCTCGGACAGGTTAAGGCAACCTACGAGGTATATATTGAGAGTGAAGCTCAGAAGAAACTGAAAATCAGTAATGTGGTAATGGAGTCTCCGCTAAAGTAAATATTACGGTTAATTTTTTAATCAGAGACCGAACTTTTTAGTCCGGTCTTTGTTTTATTGGTACACAGGTTTTTCATGGTTGGTTAGAGGTTAGTTAAGTTGAAGAGGCGTAAGCCTCTTTTTCTTTTACCACATAACCGGTTCAATGCCATTCTGCTTCAGATATTCATTGCATTTGCTGAAATGCCTGTTCCCGAAGAATCCCCTTGAAGCAGAGAGGGGAGAGGGGTGGACGGATTCGAGGACAAGATGACGTGTTTTGTCGATAGATTCGCCTTTTTTCTGAGCATATGCTCCCCACAGGAAGAATACCAGATTGTTTTTTTCAGTGTTCAGCAGCCGTATTACTGAATCGGTAAACTCTTCCCATCCTTTTCTCTGGTGCGAGGCAGCCTGGTTGGCCCTGACCGTTAAAATGGCATTCATCAGAAGCACGCCCTGCCGGGCCCATCTTTCCAGATTTCCGGATTTCGGAACCGGGATGCCAAGGTCGGATTCTATTTCCTTAAAAATATTTACAAGACTTGGCGGAAAGGGGACGCCGTCGAGTACTGAGAAGCAGAGCCCGTGGGCCTGTCCGGGACCATGATATGGATCCTGCCCGATTATCACGGCTTTCACTTTGTTGAAAGGGCAAAGGTTAAAAGCGTTGAAAATCAGACTGCCCGGGGGGTAGATGGTCTTTGTCCGATACTCATCCCTGATAAATTCAGTCAGTCTGATAAAATACTCCTTGCTGAATTCTTCCGAAAGCCGGCCCTTCCAGCTCTCTTCGATTTTGACATCCATATTGTTTTATCTGTTTTTGAGATTTCTTAAAAGTAAAAAAAATAATCCAAAGGGCTCAACCCGGGTAACAGGAGAGTTCGGCTGAGCGTCCTCGCTCAGCCGGATTGTTGATAGAAGTTATTACAGGGCTCAACGAGGACGTTGAGCCCAACAGTTGTTCTACGTGTTCGGCTGAGCGTCCTCGCTCAGCCGGTTGGTTGATAAAGGTTATTACAGGGCTCAACCTGGAGTTTGAGCCCAACAGAATTGGAGAGTTCGGCTGAGCGTCCTCGCTCAGCCGGTTGGTTGATAAAGGTTATTACAGGGCTCAACCTGGAGTTTGAGCCCAACAGAATTGGAGAGTTCGGCTGAGCGTCCTCGCTCAGCCGGTTGGTT
>ERZ795050.448-NODE-448-length-64785-cov-18.460853_pt1 | contig 64785 bp, 51 predicted proteins | sample MGYA00375134_ERZ795050 | MGnify/ENA primary metagenome ERZ795050 (study PRJEB30179, sample SAMN05720221) | activated sludge metagenome | isolation source: Anaerobic digester | place: Japan | collected 2015-05-26 ... | reverse complement strand
ATATTGTGGCAGGTGCATTTACTAACACTACATATTGTTATATGCAAGAAAAAAAATAAGTCATCCGGGAGGAAGTGTGTAGTAGCGACGGTGTGGTAACCTAAAGATAAGCCTGTAACCGGCGAAGAATTATTCGTGACCTATTCAGAGGCAAAAAGAGATTCCTGAACTGCGGCGAATCCGCTTTGCCAAGGTTTATAGGCGATATAAGCAAAAGGGGGCGGGTGTTGAATCTCCCCGCCCCCAGGTCGACCATTTTTGGTCGGGTTTGCGCTCAGCGGAGGCTGAGGAGCTTCCGGGCAATAACGACCCGCTGGATCTCGTTGGTCCCTTCGTAAATCTGGCAGATCTTGGCATCGCGCATATGACGTTCCGCCGGATATTCCTTGCAGTATCCATAACCGCCGAAGATCTGAACGCATTCGATGGCGGCCTTCATCGCCACATCGGAGGCGTACATCTTGGCCATGGCCGATTCCTTCTCGTAATCCAGGTGATTGTCTTCCAACCAGGCGGCCCGGAGGAGAAGGAGTTCCGCCGCATCGAGTTCCGTGGCCATATCGGCCAGCTTGAATTGAATGGCCTGGAAGGTCGCGATGGGTTTCCCGAACTGGACCCTTTCCTTGGCATAATCCAGCGCGTCTTCCAGGGCGGCCCTGCCGATGCCGCAGGCCTGGGAACCGATGCCGATGCGACCGCAGTCCAGCCCCATCAACATCTGCTTGAACCCCTGGCCTTCCCTACCCAACAGGTTGGCCGCCGGCACTTCCGCATCCTCGAAGACCAACTCAGCCGTCCCGGAGGCCAGAATGCCCATCTTCTCCTCGATTTTACCGATTGAAAAGCCGGGGGTATTCTTCAGATCGACAATCAGGTTGATGACGGCCTTGTAGCCCCTGCTCGCATCGGTCGTCGCCGCCAGGACGCAATAACGGGCCACATTGCCGTTGGTGATGAAACGCTTGGTGCCGTTGACAATGAACTTGTCCCCTTTGAGCTCCGCCTTGCAGGCCAGGGAGCCCGCATCGGAACCGGCGCCGGCCTCTGTCAGGGCGTAACAACCTTCGACCTTGCCACTCGCGACCGGGGTGAGGTACTTCAGTTTCTGCTCTTCCGTCCCGAAGGTATTCACGGGGAATCCATAAAGGGAGTTGTTCACGGAGACGATGACGCCGCAGCTGGCACAGGCCTTGGAAATGGCGATCATCGCGTGGACATAGGTGACGTTGTCCATGCCGGCGCCGCCGTATTCCGTGGGAATGGCCACGCCCATTACGCCCATCTCCCCAAGGGCCCGGCATATTTCCTCGGGATGACGATGGGTACGATCCAGTTCCGCGGCGATGGGTTTGATCCTGGATTCGGCAAATTTGGTTACCTGATCCTTTACCATCTGTTGTTCTTCCGTCAGTCCAAAATTCATCCTCGGTACCCCCCGTTAAATTGAAGAAAAAAGGTATTTGATTGCCGATATATATGTATAACCCGATTCCGACGGTCTGCCGACTTTCCCAGACCGGTTTCTCAACCATCCGGATTCGCAGAGCTTTTCCCGGCGCGCCAAGATATCGCCTCCGACAGGGGGAGTATAGGGGGGCTGTTTTCTCGTGTCAATGGTTATATGCATGGAAAACCATGGACGGCGATACCTTTGGGCGGGGAAGGAGGATTGGCGGTGGTCCTTGTCGAGCCGCCCGTTTCCCTTGCGGTTGAGGGCCCCGGCGGCAAGACCTTTTCAGGCGCCGAATTTCTCCAGACGTTTGGCGTGGGCCAGGGCCTGCGCCATAAGATACATCATCGGCATACGGCCCAGACCACCGCGGATACAGTCTCTTTCCGCGAAATATGCGACCATGTCGGGACGGCAGGTGGGCGCGGACAGGATGACCGGCACGGGATGCCAGGAATGGGACGCCAGCACCGCCGGTGTGGAATGATCACCCGTTACGACCAGGACGTCGGGTTGCAGATCCGTAATCCGGGGCAACAGGGCGTCCAGCTCTTCGATAACGGCCACCTTGCCGTCGAAATTGCCGTCCTCGCCCCGGGAATCGGTGGCTTTGACATGGACGAAGAAAAAGTCATAATCACGGTAATGCTCGCGCAGCAGGCTGATCTCTTCCGCAACCGTTTCGGTATGGCGGGCGATGTTCATCCCCAACAGGCGGGCGATGCCGCGATACATGGGGTAGCTGGCAATGGCCAGGGCATTGAGGAGGTACCGGTCTTTCAGGGATGGATATTTACGATATTTTGCATAACCCCGCAGGAGCATCATGTTGGCCTTCGGCTCTGCGGAAAGGACTTCTCGGGCGCGATCGATAACGCTGCTGAGGACGGCCTCCGTGTATTTGGCTTCGGGAACCAGCGCCTGGGGGAACAAGGGCGCCCTGCCCGTATGTTGAGGATCTGTTTCCTGTATTTCCTCGGCAAGACCATCCCCCCGCAGTACAAGGACGGCCCGGTGCTCCTTCACCGACTGGAAGATGACCTCCACATCGCCATCGGAGGGAATGTTATCCTGCAGCTTTTTACATATGCGGCGGTTAGTCTCGTTGTCAATGCGTCCCGCCCGCCGGTCCACGATCATCCCGTCGCTGTTCATCGTGGCGAAGTTGATGCGGATCAGGAGGTCCTTTTCCGTCATGGGGAAGTCAATTCCCGCCCCTTCCAGAATGCCGCGGCCGATATTGTTCTTTACCGGGTCATATCCGAAAAGGGCGAAGTGGGCGGGACCGCTCCCCGGAGTAATCCCGTAGCCGACGGGGTCAAGGAGGCCGCAAACCCCCTTCCTGGCCAGGGCATCCAGATTGGGTGTCTGGGCCGTCTCCAGTTCGGTCATTCCCTCCGGACCAGGGAGACCGCCGAGACCATCCATGATGATAAATACAATCTTTGTCGTGTTGGGGATAACCAGGGTGTCGATCAATTCGGGATGCATAATAATTACTACTCTCTATGTAATCAGCCGGAGCGGAATTTAATTCCGCTCCGGCCTTTCACACTTTGGTTCTTTCTGCCCTCAGGCAGCTTTTCCACGCCTTACATGAAACTTGCTTCGGGGATGTCGATAGCGGTACGATCGCCGCTCTTCATGGACTTTTCAAAGCCGAAGATATCGGGAACATGATTCATGACATAGAACCTGGCGCTGGCGATTTTGCCCTTGTAGAAATTGGCATCGTAGTGGTCGTCGCCCAGTTCCTTGAGCTTCGCGGCCGCCAGGAGGGCCTGGTCGAGGAGCAGCATACCGCAGTATACCCTGGCCGCCGAATGCAAGGTCCGGGTGGCGAAGAGCTGCTTCATCTGCCTGTCGCCCGTGGTCCAGGCCGCATTCATTTCCACGATATTTTTAAACGCCACCATGGCCTCGGCCATCATGGCAAATTCCGCCGCAAAGGCATCGGTCTTCTTGCCGGCGACAAATTCGTCTATTTCCGCCACCCACTTCTTAAACGGTGCGCCGTCATTCATGGTGAACTTACGGCCCGTAAAATCCTGGGCCTGGATGAAGTTCGTGCCTTCCCAGATGCCGTAGATCACTACATCCCGGTACAGCTCCGCCCCGGCATACTCTTCCATGAAACCGTAACCGCCGTGGCATTGAATCGCCTCCTCGGTCGTACGCCTGGCCATGTCGGATGCATAGGCCTTGCAGATCGGGTTGTTGATGGCGAACATGTCGTCGTAATAGGCCCGCTCCTCCGGTGTGGGGGCATCCATGGACAGGTCGCGGTAGAGATAGGACTTATAAATCAAGGCGCGGCAGGCCTCCATGATGGATTTCTGGAACAGCAGCATGCGGCGGACATCTTCGTGCTCGATGATCCGGACGCTGGGGCCCTTGGGATTGGTGGAATGTTTGCTCTGCACCCGCACCTTCGTATATTCCAGCGCGGCATAATAGGCGGAACTGATGCATCCCAGGGAGAACAAACCGGTGTTCAGACGCTCCTCGTTCATATAAGCGAACATCTGCCTCATACCTACGCCTCTGCCGTCCACCACTTCTTTTCCGCCGACCATCCAGCCGTAACAGTTATTGTTTTCGCCCATGGCCAGGGTACAGGTGGAGGAACCGTGAATACCCATTTTATGCTCGATATTCATGGTGGTTACGTCATTCCAGGCCCCCAGGGAACCGTCTTCGTTGACCCAGAACTTGGGTACCAGGAAGAGGGAAATGCCGGCGGTGCCTTCTTTGGCGCCCGGGGTCTTGGCGAGCATCAGGTGAATAATGTTCTCCGCCAGGTCGTGGTCTCCGGAGGTGATGAAGCATTTCGTGCCGGTAAGCTTATACTTGCCGGGAGTATCAGTGGGGAAGGCCTTGCTTTGTATCGCGCCGACCTCGGAGCCTGCGCCCGGCTCAGTCAGGCCCATGGTGCCGCACCACTCACCGGATATCATCTTGGGCAGAAACAATTCCTGCTGCTCCTTGGTGCCGTATTCCTGGAGCACGGTGATGGCGCCCTGAGTCAGACACCAGTACATAACGATCGAAGGTGATGCCCCTGTCTGCATTTCGAGAATCGGCGCATACCAGGTCAGCGGTATTTTGCCTTCGCCGCGGAAACCAAACTGCTGCGCTATCGATGCCTCCTGGACGGCTTTATAGACCTTCTTGAACGAGTCGGGGGTGACAACCGCGTGTTCATTGCCGCCCACATACTTCGCTCCGGGTTCATCGGCATCTTTGTTGGCAGGACACATCAAGTCGCGGCACACTTTATTGTTGACCTCGAGAAAATTATCGATGTCGTCAATCCCATAAAAATCTTTGTAAGCGTCAAGGCTCAAGAGTTTACCCATATCGAGCCATTCTTTGATCTGGAATTTAATGTCGCGCAGTTGATACAACCAGGTATTATGTGCCATTTACAATCCCTCCTAATATTTGTTTGACTGACTGTTTAAGATGCCATCCAGCGTGGTTGCCTCAATTAAATCGATAGCTTCCCATTCCCCCCTATGTTGAAAGGACAACGCCCCCTCTCTCACCGAGAGGGGAGCGTTATTCCCCTTCAACTGTCAACAACCCTTGAAGTTAGGCTTCCTTTTCTCCAGGAACGCCTTCATCCCTTCCTTCTGATCGTCGGTGCTGAAGCACTGGGCGCAGCATTCGACTTCCAGCTTGTTGGCGTTGTCCAGGGCCAGGTCATAGCCGTAAACGATGGCATGTTTGGCCATCTTCAGGGCAAACCCGGGCAGCCCGGCCAGTTTGGCGGCGAATTTCTTCGTCTCCTCCATGAGCTGGTCCGCCGGAATCACCCTGTTGACCAGACCGATTTCATAGGCCCGCTGGGCATCGAGCTGGCCGCCCCCCATGATGATTTCCTTGGCCCGGCCGACGCCGATGAGACGGGACAGCCGCTGGGTCCCCCCCCAGCCCGGAATCAGGCCGATGAGGATCTCGGGCTGACCGAAACGGGCCTTGTCGGAGGCGAAGCGCATGTCGCAGGCCATGGAGATCTCCGTCCCTCCCCCCAGGGCGAAACCGTTGACGGCGGCGATGGAGGGCTTGGCCATCGTTTCGATGAGGCGCAGGGTGGCATGGCCCAGTTCCATGAATTCCATGGCCTCCTGGGGCCGCATGTTCTGCATCTCCGAGATGTCCGCCCCGGCCACGAAGGCCTTGTCACCGGCGCCGGTAAGGATGATCGCCTTCACGGCGGGGTCGGTCTGGCAGCGCATCGCCGCATCGTAGAGTTCCTTCATCGTCACGGAGTTCATGGCGTTGAGGGCCTTGGGACGGTTGAAGGTGATGGTGGCGACGCCGTCCGCTACTTCAAAAATCAGATTCTGATACTCCATAAACATACCCCCTTTTATCTTAGGCATCCCGAGGGATGCGGATTCCCCCTACTTCTTGCTGTAATCGTAAACGCCCCGGCCGACCTTCCGGCCGACCCAGCCGGCATCGACATACTTCTTCAGCAGCGGCGAGGGACGATACTTGGAGTCGCCGAAACCCTTATAGAGGACATCCATGATGGCCCAGCAGGTGTCGAGACCGATGAGGTCGGCCAGGGCCAGGGGACCCATGGGATGATTCATCCCCAGCATCATGATGTCGTCGATGGCCTTGGGCGTGCCCACGCCTTCCATGAGGGCGCAGAAGGCCTCGTTGATCATGGGCATGAGGATGCGGTTGGAGATGAACCCGGGGAAGTCGTTGCATTCCACCGGCACCTTGCCGAACTGCTTGCTGAGGCTTTCCGTAAGATCATAGGTCTCCTGGGAGGTCGCCAGACCGCGGATGATCTCTACGAGCCTCATGACCGGCACGGGATTCATGAAGTGCATACCGATGACCTTGTCGGCCCGCTTGGTGGCGCCGGCGATGCGGGTGATGGGAATGGACGAGGTGTTCGTGGCCAGGACCACATCGGGCCGGCAGACCTCGTCGAGCTTCCGGAAGATGCCGAGTTTGAGATCTTCCCTTTCCACCGCCGCTTCGACGACGAAATCGGCGTCCTTCATGTCCTCCAGGTTCGTGCTCTTCTTGATCCGGCTCAAGATCTCCGCCTTCTGATCCGCCGTGAGTTTTTCCTTGGCCACCAGCCGGTCGAGGTTCTTCGAGATGGTGTCGAATCCCCGGTCCACGAACTGATCGGCGATGTCGTTCATGATGACGTTCAATCCGCCGGGATAGGCCGCCACCTGGGCGATGCCGTTTCCCATCTGTCCGGCGCCTACGACGCCAAAGGTCTTTACTGCCATGTTCAACCCTCCTTATGAGATAAAAGTTCATGAAGGGGCGGCCCCGTTCAGAGGGCCGCCCCGCTCACACCAACTTAAGTTTAGACCGCTTCGAGGACGATGGACATGCCCTGGCCGCCGCCGATGCACAGGGAGGCGAGTCCGAGGTTCACGCCCTTCTTCTGCATCTGCATCGCCAGGGTATAGGTGATCCGGGCACCGGTATTACCGATGGGATGCCCGATGGAGATCCCGCTGCCGTTGAGATTGCACTTGTCGAGATCAACTTCGAGTTCCTTGATGCAGCCCAGGGCCTGGACGGCGAAGGCCTCGTTGAGCTCGATGAGGCCGATGTCCTTCATGGTGATGCCGAGCTTCTTGAAGACCTTCCGCGTCGCCGGGATGGGACCGAGACCCATGTACGCCGGATCGACGCCGCCGGAGGCGTAGCCCTTGATCTTGGCCAGGGGTTTCAGACCCAGTTCCTTGGCCTTTTCGGCGCTCATGACCACTACCGCCGTGGCGCCGTCGTTGATCCCCGAGGCGTTCCCCGCCGTGACGGTGCCGTCCTTCTTGAAGACCGGGGCCAGTTTGGCCATCTTTTCCAGGGTCGTGTCCATGGGACGCTCGTCCACGGCGAAGACCTTGGGATCGCCCTTGCGCTGGGGGATGACCACCGGGACGATTTCGTCGGCGACGGCGCCGCTGGCGATGGCGGCCCGGGCGCGGCGGTGGCTCTCGTAGGCCAGTTTGTCCTGCTCTTCCCGGGTGATGCCGTACTTCATCCCTATATTCTCCGCCGTGAAGCCCATGTGGTAGCCGTTGAAGATCTCCCAGAGACCGTCATGGACCATCAAGTCCGTGACCTTGCCGAAGGGCATGTTCATCCGGTACCCCCAGCGGGCATCCGCCAGGGCATAGGGGACATTGCTCATGTTTTCCATGCCGCCCGCCACGATGATGTCGGCATCACCGGCGCAGATGGCCTGGGCGGCCATGGCGATGGCCTTCATCCCCGAGGCACAGACCTTCTGGACGGTGAAGACGTTCGTCTCTTCGGGCAGGCCGGCGAAGATCGCCGCCTGACGGGCGGGATTCTGACCGCAACCCGCGTTCAGAACGTTGCCCATGATGACCTCGTCAAAATAGACCGGGGTCAAGGAACTGTCATAGGCGTAGTTCTTCTTCTGGATGTCCGTCATATCGAACTCGCCGAAGATCGAGGGCCGGGCCGACTTGACGAAGTCGTTGATCGCCGGACGGAGCCCCGCCCGCACAATGGCCTCCTTAATGACCAGCCGGCCGAGTTCCACAACCGATACGCCCTTCAGGGACCCGCCGAACTCGCCGACGGCCGTCCGGGCGCCGCTTACAATAACCGCTTCTCTCATATCTACCGCTTCTCCTTTCAAAAAAAGTATACTTGCTGTTGTTATTTATCCACTCTGATCAGCATGGCGTCGCCCTGGGCATGGCCGGAACAGATCCCGCACACGCCGATGCCGCCGCCGCGACGCCGCAGTTCATAGGCCAGGGTCATGAGGATCCGGGCCCCCGTGGCGCCGATGGGATGGCCGTAGGCGATGGCGCTGCCGTTGGGGTTCACCTTCTTGAACATCTCTTCCTTGGACATCCCCAGGATCGTCCGGGCGCTGATGATCGCCACCGCCGCGAAGGCCTCGTTGATCTCGATTACCTCCACATCGGCCACGGTCATATCGTTCTGTTCGAGTACCTTCTTGATGGACAGGCCGGGCACCGTGGCGATGTCCTTCGTCGGCTGGGAGACCTCGGCGTAGTCGAGGATCGTGAAGAGGGGTTTCATTCCCAGTTCCTTGGCCTTTTCGGCGCTCATGAGGAGGCAGACATCGCCGCCGTCGTTGACGCCCGGGGCGTTCCCCGCCGTCACCCCGCCGGGTTCGCCGGTGACGGTGCTTTTGTGATTGAACACCGGCGGCAGTTTCGCCAGGCCTTCCATGGTCGTGGCCGGCCGGGGTCCCTCGTCCTTATCGAAGACGATCGTTTCCTTGCCCTTCTGGATCAACACCGGGAAGATCTCGTCGTCGAGTTTCCCCTCTTTCATGGCCGCCACGGCCCGCATCTGGGACTGGTAGGCCCATTCATCCTGATCCTGACGGGTGAAGCCGAACTCGTCCGCCGTCTCGGAGCCGTGAATGGCCATGTGGCGGTTGTAGAAGGCGTCCCAGAGACCGTCATAGACCATGAGGTCCACCAGACGGCCGTTGGGCAGACCCATCCTGCTTCCCCAGCGCATATCGGGAAGGGAATAAGGGCAGTTGCTCATGCTCTCCTGGCCGCCGGCGATGACGATCTCGGCCCGGCCTGTCTGGATCATCTGGACGGCGAGGTCGACGGTCTTGATCCCGGAGGAACAAACTTTGTTGACCGTGATGGAGGGCACACTCTCGGGCAGCCCCGCCAGGAGGGTCGCCTGGCGGCTGGGCACCTGACCGCACCCCGCGGGTACGACCTGGCCCATGATCACGTAATCCACATCCTCGCCCTTCACCTTGCCGCCGGTCCGGCGCAGGCATTCCTTGATGGCCAGGGCGCCGAGCTGAGGGGCGTCGAAACCTTTCAAGGCGCCGCCGAAGACGCCGTAGGGCGTCCGGCAGGCCTCGACACATACCACCTCTCGCAATCCCTTGAAATTGCTTTTGATCTTCCTGCCCATCCCGGAATAGTCAGGCTTGCGTTCGCCGAATTTGGCAATCGGCGCTCCCTGGTAGTATTCCTTTCTTGTCTTGTCCAGCTTCTGTGGTACCTTTTCCATCTCTTCCTCCTTATCTGCTCTTCACCGGCTTTATTCAGGTTTAAATCAACCCCCCGTTCCGGTGTATTATCCGCTTCGCAGCCCTATGCCCGTCTCCCCGGCAAAGCAACCCCCCGCCAACCGGAATGGAAGGGGAAAGGAAGCTTTCCTTCTCCCGCAGCCCGCCCGGGGAAACTCAAGATTGTTTGTTCGCATTGATTAGTGAAAGTTGTCGAGGTGGTTCCGACGCCTCTGGGCCTGCCTGTCCTGCTGGAGGTATGTCGCATCACGGCCGGGTCATCTCCTTCAACTTCAGGGATTTCAAGCGCAAAGACGCTCTAATCTTCGAGGTGATGGCTTGAAATGTATGGATCGGTGAATGGCTGTGCTCGCCTAAACTGCACGTCCACGGCGCTTATATACCTTTCATCCGCCCTTGTCAAGACCAATCCCGATGTTTTTATGGTGGTTTGATCATCCTTGCCCCGTCCCGCCGTGATCATTTCTTGACATCGGGAAAACAAGAATTTAGTGTTTCCGAAAGCGGGATCAAGCCGGCAGCGGCCTGAAAGCGGCAGGTACCTGTCGTGATATAATTGTCAATATTTTTGAGTATATAGAAAGTGCTCATGGCGGTAACGAGCGGAGGGGTTGTGACGCCATGAGCACGGCGCTTTTGAAAGGTGTTTACCGCGGTGACAATAAAAGATGCCTTGCCCGGGCCACGGGATGGTTGTTGAATGAAATCAAGGCTGGACAGAGAGGTCCATACCCTTGGCTTGATGATCGACATCTTCTGCCGGGACCACCACCGGCAGGTGGATCTCTGTTCTTCCTGCCGCGGGCTGCTGTCCTATGCCCGGAAGCGGACCCGGGCCTGCCGTTTCGGCAAGGACAAACCGGTTTGCTCCGCCTGTCCCGTTCACTGCTACCGGACGGAGATGAGGGATCGCATCCGGGAGGTCATGCGTTATTCCGGCCCGCGGATGCTCTCCCGTCATCCTGTCCTGGCGGTTCGGCATCTTCTGGACAAACGGCGCAAAGCGACATGGCCGCCCGCCCAAAAAGAAAAGATCAAGGAGCCCGGATCGCCGGCATGAAACGATCGAAAGAGGAAATCATCGCCGTCCTGGACGAGCTGGCCCTCCTGCTGGAAATGAAGGGAGAGTACCCTTTTAAATCGAGGGCTTACAGCAATGCCGCCCGCAGCCTGGAGGGGTTGGAGGAGGATCTGGAAGCGGTGCTCCGGGAGGGACGGCTGGGAGACATCAAAGGCATCGGCGCCGCTATCGGCAGAAAGATAGAGGAGCTGGCGGCAACGGGGGAACTGCTTTACCACCGGGAACTGAAAGCCGCCATCCCGCCGGGGCATTTCGAGATGCTCAAGATCCCCGGCCTGGGCCCCAAACGGATCAGGTTTCTCTACGACCATCTCGGCATCGCCACCGTGGGAGAATTGGAATATGCCGCCCGGGAAAACCGCCTCATCGACCTGCCGGGCTTCGGCAGGAAATCCCAGGAGAAGATCCTGGGGGGCATTGCCGCTCTGAAGCATTACCGGGAAAGACGACTCTACATCGAGGCGATCGACGAGGCCCGGAGTCTCCGGCAGATCCTCCTGGACCGCCGGGACGTGACGGCCGCCGCCATTGCCGGATCCTTGCGCCGGGGATGCGAGACCGTCAAGGACATCGACCTGCTGGCGGCCACCGGGAACCCCCGGGCCCTGGCCGATGTCTTCGCCTCCCTGCCCGCGGCGGCCGCCGTCATCGCCCGGGGGGACACCAAGGTCAGCATCACCCTCGCCTCGGGAATCAATGCCGATCTCCGCATCGTTTCCCCCCGGGAATATCCCTACGCCCTCCACCACTTCACCGGCAGCCGGGAACACAACACGGCCCTCCGGGGAAGAGCCAGAAGATATGGACTGAAAATGAACGAATACGGTCTGTTCCGGGGCGAGGAGAATCTGCCCTGTAACGGCGAGGAGGAGATCTTCGCCGCCCTGGCGTTGGCCTATATCCCGCCGGAACTGCGGGAGAACCTGGGCGAGATCGAGGCCGCCGCCGCGGGAGAGCTGCCGCGGCTGGTCACCACGGAGGACATCAAGGGCATCCTCCATATCCACACCCGGGCCAGCGACGGGGCGGAGAGCATCGAGGACCTGGCCGCCGAGGCACAACGGCGCGGTTACGCATATATCGGGATCTCCGACCACAGCCGTGCGGCCTATTACGCCGGCGGTCTGACTCCCGAGGAAATCCGCCGGCAGCACCGGGTCATCGACAGGATGAACGAACAGAGCGGGGCGGCGTTTCATATCTTCAAGGGCATTGAAGCGGATATTCTCCCCGACGGCAGTCTGGACTACGATGAGGCAATCCTGGCCTCCTTCGACTTCGTCATCGCCGCCGTCCACTCCCACTTCCAGATGCCCGGGGAGGAGATGACGGAGCGGATCTGCCGGGCCCTGGCCAATCCCTTCACCACCATCCTCGCCCATCCCACGGGACGGCTGCTGCTGGCCAGGGAGCCCTACGCCGTGGACATCGACCGGGTGATCGCCGCCGCCGCCGCACACGGCAAGGTGATCGAGCTCAACGCCAATCCCCAGCGCCTCGATCTCGACTGGCGACACTGCCTGACCGCCAAGCGCAAGGGCGTCAAAATAGCCGTCAATCCCGATCTGCACCACCGGGACGGATTCGATCATCTGGCCCACGGCTTAACCATCGCCCGGAAGGGGTGGCAGGAAAGAGGAGATTGTCTGAACTGCCTCGATACGGTGACGATCGGTACGTTTTTCCGGGAAAGGAAAGGGCGGGTGCGGGCCATAACGTCCGGATAATGAGCGTCTGCCTTTACCACGCCGGCCCGAGATCTTCTCCGGCATCGGACATGAAGACGTCGTTTGCACCGACAGCTGTATCTCAATGGTCGCTCATGACCACCGACTCCCAAGGCGGCGATAACAAAAACAGTGAAATATCCGGATAGGAGGCGATATTATTAGATGAATTTTCATGCCGGTACGGCACCTGAAAACAATGAAATTCTCCCTATCGAACCGCATATATTGCGTAACCCAAGCCCTTTAAGTGTTTGGTATTATTGGCTAAGGCATTAATTTACAACCAGAGGCCTCGTTATGGAACCTGATCTTACCAATCTCCTCGCCTTTTTCATCGGCATCGGGATCAGCGCCGCCTGCGGTTTGCGGATCTTTCTGCCCTTCCTCGGCCTGAGCATCGCCGCCATGCACGGCTTCATCCACCCCGGTCCGGGATTCCAGTGGCTGGGCACCTGGCCGGCCCTCATCGCCTTCGCCACCGCCACGGTCTTTGAAATCGGGGCCTATTACATCCCCTGGCTGGATAACTTCCTCGATACCGTCGCCACCCCCGCCGCCGTGGCAGCCGGGACGATCGCGTCCGTATCCGTCGCCGGGGATCTTCCCCCCTTCCTCAAGTGGTCTCTCGCCCTCATCGCCGGCGGCGGAGTCGCCGGTGTCGTCCAGACCGGCACCACTTTGCTCCGGGGGGCTGCCACGGCAACCACCGGCGGTACGGCCAACTTTCTCCTCACCACGGCGGAGATCTTCGGCTCTGCCTTCTTTACCCTGCTTTCCCTCGCTGTCCCGGTGCTGGCGATTTCCGTCGTCATGGTCCTGGCCGCCTGGATTCTCCGGCGGCTGCTCCGCCCCGACAACAGGCCGAACACCGACAACTGAGACGCCGCTCCGGAGCAAGCTCCCTGTGGCCAAGATACCCTTGACATCCACCTCCTTCCCGCTTATCCTGACTTACAGCGGGTATGATGCCGGCCAGGATAAAGGTATTTTCAAGGAGCAGCCATGGGAACCACTTACAAAACCGGCTGTGTGCTTTGCGCACAGAACTGTGGTCTGGAAATCGAGGTGGAAAACAACCGCATCGTCAAGGTCAAACCGGACCGGGACAATGCGAAAAGCGCAGGTTACTGCTGCCGGAAAGGATTGAGCGTCGCCTATCACCAGCACCATGCCGATCGCCTGCGTTATCCCCTGAGGAAAGTGGGGGACAGTTTTGAGCGCATCTCCTGGGACAGGGCCGTAAGTGAGATAACGACGAAACTCAAAGAGATCATCGGCCGGCACGGCCCTCGTTCCTTTGCCTACCTGGGGGCCAGCATGCAGGGCGGACACTTCGAGGCGGCCTTCGGGATCCGTCTTTTGCGGGGCCTAGGTTCTCAGTATCATTACGGTTCCCTGGCCCAGGAATTCGCCGGCGCCTTCTGGGTCTGCGGACGGGTCTATGGTCGTCAGTACCTTCACGACCAGCCGGACATAGACAACACCGACGTCCTCCTTGTCTTGGGTTGGAACGGGATGCAAAGTCATCAGCTTCCCCAGGCCCCCCGGCGGCTCCGGCGCCTGGCCAAAGATCCCGACAAACTGCTGATCGTCGTGGACCCCCGCCAATCGGAGACCGCCCGGATCGCGGACATCCATCTACCGATCCGCCCCGGTACCGATGCCCTGCTCCTCAAGGCGATGATCGCCCTCATCCTCAACGAAGGCTGGGAAAACAAAGATTATCTGTCAAAACACACCACGGGCTGGGAAACGCTGCCGGATCATTTCGCCGCCTGTGACGTGAAAGCCGCCATCAGAACCTGTCATCTTGATTACGACCGGGTCCGTGAGGTGGCCCGGGCCTTTGCCACCCGCAGATCGTCCCTGCGCTACGATCTGGGTATTTACATGGGTCGCCACAGCGCCCTGAGCTCCTACCTGATCGTGATCCTCCAGGCGATCTGCGGCCGGCTCTGCGTCCCCGGCGGCAATGTCATCCGGGGCCACATGATGCCCCTGGGTTCGCACACGGATGAAAGAGATCCCAGGGTCTGGCGGACTGTAGCCACGAATTCCTTTCCCGTTTGCGGTGTCTTCCCGCCGAATGTCATGCCCGAGGAAATCCTCGCCGATCACCCCGAACGACTCCGGGCCGTACTTGTTGCCGGTGCCAATCCCCTGCGCTCCTATGCCGACACCACCGCTTACGAAAACGCATTCGACCGCCTCGATCTGCTGGTCACGGCGGAAATCGCCATGACGGAAACGGCCGCCCGTTCCCATTACATTCTCCCGTCACGATCCTTTTATGAATCCTGGGACGGCACCTTCTTCCCCATGACCTACCCGGGAATCCATTTTCAAATGCGGCGGCCTCTCATCGTTCCGGACGGTGAGCAGCTGGAACTGGGGGAGATCCATTTACGTCTGGCCGAGGGGCTGGGTTTGATTCCCCCCCTGCCCGAGAGGCTATATCAAGCGGCGAACGAAAGCCGTGCCGCCTTCGCTGCTGCCCTAATGGAGTACGCCCTGACGGAACCTAAAGCAATGAAGGCCATGCCGTTCGTTTTGGGAAAGACCCTGGGCCAAGCCATGGGCTCCGTCCATCTGGCAATGTTGTGGGGGATGTTACAGGTCACACCCAAATCGTTCCGGGAAAACGCCCGGCGGGCCGGCTTCACCCCCGGACCGGAAATGGGCGAAGAAATCTTTCGGCGTATCCTCGACCATCCCGAAGGCATCTGGGTCGGCAAACTCGATCCGGAAAACAACTTTGCCGAAATCAGGACCGCGGACAAGAAAATCAACCTGGACATCCCGGAGCTCCAAGATGAACTCCAGGCCCTGGATGCGGCGAGCGAAGAGGCGGCCTTGATCAGGGACCCCCGATTTCCGTTGATTCTCATGGCGGGACGGCACATGTCCATGAACGCCAACACCCTTTTGCGCGATCCAGCCTGGAATGAGGGCCGGCGGGCCTGTACCCTGGCCATGCATCCCGATGACGCCGCCGCCCTCCAACTTCAGGACGGCCAGCAGGCACGGGTGACCACCGCCGCCGGCAGCGAGGTGATCGAAGTTGAAATCACCGCAACGGCCCATCGGGGACAGGTGGTGATCCCCCACGGCTTCGGCCTGATTTACCAAGGTGTCAAATATGGCGCCAACGTGAACAGACTGACCAAGAATACCCATCGGGACCGGTTTGGAACACCGCTCCACCGGTATGTTCCCTGCCGGGTGGAGGCATGCTGACATCCCCCGCTATGGCCGTTACTTATCCCATCGATCCGGTCCTGCCGGAGATAACGGCCGCTTTTCGAACCAACCCGGTCGTGATCATCCAGGCCCCGCCCGGGGCGGGGAAGACGACCCGGGTGCCGCCGGCGCTCATGGAAGATTTATCTTGCCGGCAGGGAAAGATCGTCATGCTGGAGCCCCGGCGCCTCGCCGCCGTGGCGGCGGCCCGCTGGATGGCCCGGCAGCTTGGCGAGGCCGTGGGGCAAACCGTCGGTTACACGATCCGCTTCGCCAGCCGGATTTCCCCCGCCACCCGTCTGGAGGTGGTCACGGAAGGCATCCTCACCCGCCGCCTGCTGGACGATCCCACCCTGGAAGGGGTATCCCTGGTCATCTTCGACGAGTTTCACGAGCGGAGCCTTCAGGCCGATCTGGCCCTGGCGCTGTGCCTGGATATCCGGCGGGGGCTCCGGGAGGATCTCAAGCTGCTGGTCATGTCGGCGACCCTCGAGACGGAAAGGCTCGCGGCGCTCCTGGGGAACCCGCCGGTGATCGCCTCTCCGGGACAGTCTTTTCCCGTGACGGAACATCATCTGAGCGCCGGGGAACGGGGCCGGGAAAGAACCTGGGAGGAGCGGGTCACCGGCGCCATCGGCCATGCCCTGGCGGAAACGGCCGGGGACATCCTGGTCTTTCTCCCCGGCAGCGGGGAGATCCGCCGGGTCGCCGCCCGGCTTGCCGACTCCCCACCGGCCCGGGAGGGGGGGCTCACCGTTCATCCCCTCTACGGCGATCTCCCCTTTGCCGCTCAGGAAGCGGCGATCATGCCCGGGCGGAAGCGGAAGATCGTCCTGGCGACGAACATCGCCGAAACGAGCCTCACCATCGAGGGGGTCCGGGTGGTAATCGACGGCGGCCTGACCCGCCGTCTCCGGTACGACGCCGCTTCCGGGATGAATCGCCTGGTCACCGTCCGGATCTCTCAGGCGGAGGCGATCCAGCGGCGGGGGCGGGCGGGGCGGGTGGCCCCGGGGGTCTGTTACCGCCTTTACAGTCCCCACGATTTTCAAACCATGACCCCCTATCCCCCGCCGGAGATCCTGATCGCCGACCTGTCCGCTCTTGTCCTGGAGCTGGCGGCCTGGGGAATAAAAGACCCGGCCTCTCTCTCCTGGCTCGATCCGCCGCCGGCCCCCGCCTGGGAAACCGCCCGGGAGCTGCTGGCCACGCTGGGGGCCCTGGACCGCCGCGGCGACATCACCACCGCCGGCCGCGCGCTGGTGCGCCTGCCCCTCCCGCCCCGCCTGGGATGCCTGCTCCTCAGGGCCGCAGAGCGAGGATGTGCGCCACTCGGTGCGGATCTCGCCGCGCTCCTTTCCGAACGGGATATCCGGCGCCGTGCGCCTGAAGACAGGCCGCCCGCGGCCGACGATGCGGATCTCGCCGCGCGTCTGTTTCTTTTTCAGGACTGGCGTCAAAAGCAACGCCGGGACGAAAAGACCGCCCCGGCGGATCCGGCGGCGCTGGCGGCGGTGGACCGGACAGCGGCGCAGCTCCGGAGGCTGGTTGCGGGATCCCTGCCCTCCCCGGCCGTCCTTCCCGGAAAGAAGCCCCGCGGGCCCGCCGCCCGCCGTCACGGACCGGTAAACAACGCCGGCAATGAAAAGCATCAAGAAGGGAAGGAGGAAGCCATCGCCGCGCTGCTCCTCCATGCCTACCCGGACCGGGTGGCCCGACGGCGCGACGGGGAGGGGAACGGCTATCTGCTCTCCGGGGGCCGGGGCGTCCGCCTCCCCGGGGAAAGCGATCTCAAGGGAAGCGCCTATCTCGTCGTTCCCCGCCTCGACGGCCGGGATAAGGCGTCGGGTCTCATCCACCTTGCCGCGGCGGTCACCGAAGAGGTCATCCGGAGGGAACTGGCGGACCGGCTGACCATCCGCCGGCGGGTGGCATGGGACCGGCAGGGGGGAAGGATCCTGGCCCGGGAGGAAGAATGTCTGGGAGCGATTGTCATGGCGGAACGGCCCTTCCCGGTTGCGGACGGGGAGGCGCTTCCCCTGCTCTGCGAGGTGGTGGGAACTCGGGAGGTCCTGCTGGATTTCCGCCCGGAGGTCAGGCAGTTTCAGGGGCGGGTGGCGCTCTTGCGCCGGACCTTTCCCGAAGAGTCCTGGCCCGATCTCTCGGAAGCCGTGCTCCTTAACGACCCGGAGATCTGGCTGGCACCGTGGCTTACCGGCATCCGCACCGCCGCCCAGCTCACCCGCCTCGACCTCCTCCCGGCCCTCCGGGCAACGCTTTCCCCCACCCAGCGCCGCCTCCTGGATGAACGTGCCCCTATCGCCCTCACCGTTCCCAGCGGCCGCCGTCTCCCCCTCGACTACACCGCCGGTCCGGCGCCCGTTCTCGCCGTGAAGCTCCAGGAGATGTTCGGCCTCGCCGCCACCCCCACGGTGGCGGGCGGCCGGGCAACGGTCGTGATCCACCTCCTCTCGCCCGCCGGGCGTCCGGTCCAGATCACGGAAGATCTCCAAGGATTCTGGGAAAGAGGGTATCCCCAGGTAAAAAAGGAATTGCAGGGGCGCTATCCGAAACATCCCTGGCCCGACGACCCCTGGTCCGCCGTGCCCACCGCCCGGACCGGGCGCCGCCGGCAAAATTCCTGAATGCGGACGGACAGGGGGGAAAAATGTCCACCCTGCGGCCGCATTCCGGACGGCCGGTCATCAAGTTGCCTCATCCCGCTGACATTGCTTTTCCGTGGTTTTTTCCTGCAGCCGCATTTGCCGCCGGGTCTGCGCCTCCCGGTGACGCCGCTTCTGGGTTTCCGTCTCCGGGACCAGCGGCGGCAATTCCCGGGGCTTACCCTGACGGTCCAGGGCCACATAGGTGAGATAGGCCGTGGAGGTGTGGAGACGCTGACCCGTGTGGAGATTCTCCGATTCCACGCGGACGCCCACTTCCATGGACGTTCTCCCGACGAAATTGACGCTGGCCCAAAGGGTGACAAAATCCCCTACAAACACGGGATGATAAAAGTCCAGCCGGTCCACCGAGGCCGTCACGGCATTGGCCCGGGCGTGCCGGATGGCCGCCACCCCGGCGGCGGTATCGATGAGCTTCATGATGACACCGCCATGGACGTTTCCCGCCGGATTGGCATCCTGGGGGTTCATCTGTTGCGCCATCACCACTTGTGAATCTCTGACCCTGTGTCCCTCCATCCTTTCCCTCCTTTTCTCTCTTTCCTCATGCCTTGTCACGGGCTGTCTGTCGCCTGTTTGAGGATGTCTTCAAGGTCATGACGTCCACCCATGTCCTTGGCCATGGGGAATCGTACCACCGGTTAATTTCTCTTATAGATCTTATTGATGATTACGTCTAAGAAAATTCCTGCATAGTGAATCATTACGAGGGTTTGGGAATTTAAGTGGTAAAGATTGCCTTTCATTCGGGAAAAACACCCCGGACCGGTATTCACCCGATTCACGCAACCCTGCCGGTTCGTCATGCATCGGCATCCGTCAGTCCGTATGACCGCCGGCTGACAAAGGCCGCCGCCCCGGCTGCCGGAACAAAAAAACCGCCCCCTGACGAAACCGGTTCGTCAGGGGGCTTTTGATCCCGGGATGCAGCCTGAATGGTCAGGGTCCGTATTTCTAAGCGTCAGGAGAGGCCTGGCCTCTTTATGGCGCGATCACGCCTCCCGATACTTTTCTTACCCCACCAGGTTTTTGATGCCTTCGATCACCGGATTGGTGAACAGGGCGATCAGGATCGTGTAGAGGGCGAAAACCCCGGCCACCTCGCCGGTGTACATCTTCTCGTACTTGTGCTTCAGGCTGATGATCACCATGCCGCCCACGATCAGGCAGCCCAGCTGGAAGTAGGGGAAGTTCGCCACACCCGCCGCCGCATACTCGGCCAGGGCGAAGGTCCCGGTGCAAAGAACGACCACAACCGCCGCTACCAAGGTTCCCAATGTCTTTTTCATCTTCTGTGTCCTCCGTTTATTTTTTATTTTTTTTGTTTGTCTCTGTTTGACTTTGTTTAATGCGTAAAGCGTGCCAACCGGGCGACAAAGATCACTAATTCGTCTATGTGCTTGTTATCATTGATACTATATCATTTTAAAATATTCCGGAAAGGTCGGAAGGCCGGCCTGGGAAGATCGGTTTTGAATGAACCTTTCAAGTGATTTAATGAAATGTGTTGCCGGGGGATCAAGACGGGGGGCAAAGACGGCCGGAAAAGGAGAGACAGGATGCCATTGCTGTTTCGCAACCGCCCTTTATTTCAGCCGGAAGGAAGGAGCCGCAGGAGGAGATTGCCGGCCGCCTCCCGGCGGTAGGCGGCGGACGCCCGGAGGTCGTCCATGGGCGAAACGTCGCGGCGGACAAGGACCGCAGCCTGGAACAAGGTTTCCCGGGAGAGGGGTTTCCCGGTAAGGGCCGCCTCCGCTGCCGGCGAGGTCACCACCGTGGGTCCCACGCTGCCCCAGGCCAGGCGGGCGGACTCGACAACGCCGTCAGGTGTAACCCGGAGCAGCGCCGCCAGGCTGGCGATGGCACAGGCCAGGGCCCGGCGCCGGCCGATTTTCTCGAACCGCTGCCGGTTGGCGCCGCTCGGTTTCCGGATGCAGATCCCCGTCATTATTTCCCCGTCCGCCAACCGGGTCCGTCCCGGGCCGGTGATGAATTCCCGCACCGGCAACCGGCGGCTGTTCGTTCCCTGTTGCAGTTCCACCTCCGCATCGAGAACGTAGAGGGGCGGCAGGGTGTCCCCGGCGGGGGAGGCGGTGCAGATATTGCCGCCGATGGTGCCCATGTTGCGGATCGGCGGCGATCCCAAGGTGCGCAGCGCCTGGGCGAGGAGGGGCAGGTGGCGCAGAATCAGGTCGTTGCTCAGCAGTGCCGCATGGGTCGTGGCGGCGCCCAGCCATAATTCCTCCCCCGTCTCGCGGACCCCCTGAATTTCCGTGAGGCGCTCCAGGCAAATCAGGGACGCCGGTGCGATCTCGCCGGCCCGCATGGCCACCAGCAGGTCCGTCCCCCCGGCGTAGACCCGGGCATCCGGCGCCGCCGCCATGACGGACCAGAGTTCATCCATGCTTTCCGGAAGAAATACCCGCTTCACAGGGAGCCGCCCTCCTTCTTGTCCGTTGCGTCGGCCACGGCATCGACGATCTTCTGGTAGCCGGTGCAACGGCAGAGATTGCCGCTGATTCCCGCCCGGATCTCCTCCCGGGTGGGAGCGGCATGATCCCGGAGGAACGCCGCGGCGCCGAGGATCATCCCCGGGGTGCAGAAACCGCACTGGACGGCGCCGTGTCTCACGAAGGCCTCCTGGAGCGGGTGCAGGCGGCCATCCCGGGACAGGCCCTCGATGGTGGTTATTTCTCGACCGGCAAGCTGGGCGGCCAGCATGAGACAGGACAGGCGGTTGACGCCGTCCACGAGGATCGTGCAGGCCCCGCATTCCCCCGCACCGCAGCCTTCCTTGGTGCCGGTGAGGCCCAGCTCCTCCCGGAGAACGTCCACGGCCCGCCGGTCGGGAGCCGTTTCCAGAGAGACCCTGGTGCCGTTGAGGGTAAATTCTATCGTCACGTTGCTTTTCCTCATCTTCAAAAGAGAAAGGCCGTTTGCGGCTTGAAAATCATCCTTCTCGGCCGGCCCGCGTCACCCGGCAGACGCGCCCGCGCCGCCCTGCCTCCGACCGTGTGGCTCCCGCCAAGCCGCCGTTCCGCAGGCACCGCCGGTCCCCTTTTTTGCCGCCTCCAGGGAGGCCAGGACCCGCTCCGGCGTCAGGGGGGACCGGTTCACCGGGGCGCCGCCGGCGTCGGTCAGGGCGTTGGCGATGGCCGGGAGCGGACCGTTCGCCGCCACCTCGCCGATGCCCTTCATTCCGTAAGGTCCCGTTTCTTCATATACTTCCACAAAGGATGTTTTTATATCCGGCAGGTCCAGGGCGGTGGGGATAATGTATTCCCCGAGATTCTCCGTCCGGATGATCCCGTCCTCCACCTGCAGCTCCTCATAGAGGGCATAACCGATCCCCTGGGCCACGGAACCCTGGACCTGCTGTACGCTGGTCTGGGGGTTTATTATCCTCCCGGCCTCCGTAACGGCCAGGTAATCCTTCACCGCCACCTCCCCCGTCAGTTCGTCCACCTCGATGCAGGCCAGCTGGGCGCCGTAGGAAAACAGCAGATGGGGGAAACCGATCTTGAACGCCTTTCCTGTGGCCGGCGGATCGGGCACCACCGGCATGAGGTACTGGTAAACGCAGAACCGCTCCGGCTCCGTGAGGGTGGCGGCCAGCATCGCCAGGGGCAGTTCCCGTCCCGTTGCCGGATGGCGGACCCGTCCGGGGAGCAGTTCCAGATCCTCCAGGCGATCCACGAGGAGGAACATGGCCGCCCGGCCCAGCAGGCGCCGCCGCAAGTCCGCGCCGGCCCGGATCAGGGCGTTGCCGTAAGTATAGGTCGTCCGGCTGGCGGCGGCGGAACCCGAGGGCAGGGTCCGGTCCGTATCGGGCTGAACCAGATCGATCATGTCCGCCGTCTGGTTGAGGGTGGCGGCGGCGATCTGGACGAAGGCCGTGGCGTTCCCCTGCCCCATGTCGGCAACACCGCTGTAGAGGATAAACCGGCCCTCCGGGGTGATTTCAATCTTCGCCAGGGCGGTGTCGGGAAGACCGCGGCCGTAGCCCATGGCATTGAACACCGCCGCCAGACCCACACCCCGCCGCTTGAACGGTCCGGCGCCGGCCTTCCAGGCGGCACGCTCTTTCCAGAGGGGATGGGCGGCGATCTCCTCCAGACATTCGCCGATGCCGGTGGAGGTGGTCATGAGCACCCCGGCACAGTTCCGGTCGCCCTTACGGAGGGCGTTCTTCCGGCGCAGCGTCAGGGGGTCCATCGCCAGACGCTGCGCCAGGCGGTCCATCATGCCTTCGAAGGCGAAGCTCACCTGGGCGACCCCGAAACCCCGCATGGCCCCGGCGACGGGATTGTTGGTGTAAAGGCACCAGCCTTCGATGCAGGTGTGGGGGATGCGGTAAGGGCCGCCGGCATGCTCCATGCCCAGGGCCATCACCTCGCCGCCCAGATGGGCGTAAGCCCCGGTGTCGTAATAGACGCGGGCATGCAGGGCGTGGAGGGTACCGTCGGCCCGTGCGCCGAGGCGATAGTGCAGCCGGGCGGCATGGCGCTTGTAGCCGGCCAGGAAGCTTTCCTCCCGGTCCCACCACATCTTGACCCGCCGCCCGCCGGCGTGGAGGGCCGCCAGGGCAAGGAGACACTGGACCGTCGCCCCGTCCTTGCCGCCGAAACCGCCTCCCAGGTAGGGGGCGACGATGCGGAGCCGGTCCATGGGCATACCCAGGGCGTGGCTCACCTCCCACCGGTCCCGGAAGGGTGCCTGGGTGGAGACGATCATGACGATCCGGCCGTCCTCCTCCTGCCAGGCCAGGCCGTTTTCGGTCTCCAGAAAGGCATGGACCAGGATGGGGACATGGAAGGTCTCCTCGATGACGACCTCGCAGTCCGCCAGGGCCGCCGCCCCTGCTCCCGCTTCGATCTCCGCCTTGAGAAGGGTGTTGCCGCCGGGATGATCTTCATGAAGGCGCGGCGCGGCGGGGTCCAGGGCGTCGTCGATGGTGAAGACCCCGGGGAGGGGTTCGATGTCCACCGTGATGAGCTCCAGGGCCCGGCGCAGCGTCTCCCGGTCCGCCGCCAGGACCAGGGCCACGGCGTCGCCGGCGTGGCGCACCTTTCGATCACAGATAACGGGCTGATCCTTGTGGACGATCCCCTGGCGGTTCGTTCCGGGGACATCGGCGCCGGTGAGGACGGCATGAACACCGGGGAGCGCCCGGGCGGCGGCGACCTCCACCCGGCGGATCAGGCCGTGGGGGATCCCCGCCCGGCGGACCCCCGCCCAAAGGATGTTTTCGCCGTAGTGATCCACGGCGTACCTCTCCGTCCCGGCTACTTTGGCCGGGGCGTCGGGACGGATAAAATCGCTGCCTATCTCCGGCGGTCGAATCGTCATGACGTCACCGGGGCGGCGGTGATGGACCTACCGTTTGTACCCATTATCGGAGCGCCCGGACACATTGTCTCCTGTCCTTTCCCTTTCTTCCGGTAACCGCAATTATTTTGCGACCCTCACAAGCTCCGGTCCGGTTTGTCAGATCCGGATCATCATGCTCCCGGCAAAGAGCCTGCCTTTTCTCCCGCCGGGGACACGGGCCGCGATGAAGAGCGGCACGGCGGCGGGATCGGGACGGTAGCTCATGGCCCGTCACATAACCGTATTTGTAGTTGCAGCACCGGCAATTCTCCGGAGCGAAGATCCCCCTTACAGGGAGCGTCCTTTTTTACTGCTTTTTTTCATGCCCCCAAAATGGGCATATTGTCAATCGGAGATTGTCCGGGGCTGCAAAAAAATCCAAAAATCACAGGTCGCAAAAAGTCGTTGACTCGGGGTGTCAACCTCTATAGAAACTTGGGTCAATCAACCTGCCGGCTCTAGAAAGAACGGGGGATCCCGGGAAAAGGGCTTCGTCGCCGGTGAATTATTTTCCCGCGGTTATGCAAATCCCGCCACGGATTTTTCGACGCCGGTCTCATATCCTATCTCCGGGAAAGGTCAACGAACCATGTCCAGGCGCGGCGGTCCGGAAAAAGAAAAAGGTGACGAGCTGTCCATCCCCGCAGGGCCGTTGCCGCGACCCGCGTTGGAAAATCCCGGTCCGGATCTCGTCGGGTTGTTGCGCCTCCTTGCGGAAAAAAGGAAACGCGGGGTACCGCTGGCACTGGTCGTCATTACGGCCGCCCGCGGCTCCACGCCCCGCAAGCCCGGCACGGCCATGCTCGTCGGCGCCGACGGCACCGCGGCGGGAACGGTGGGCGGGGGAGCGCTGGAGGCGCAGGTCGTGGCGGCGGCCCGGCAGGCCCTGCGGGAGGGGCGATCCCACTGTCGGGCCTTCTCCCTGACACCCGGGGAGGCGGCGGACGACGGCATGATCTGCGGCGGCAACCTGGAGGTGCTGGTGGATTGTCTGGATGCCCCGGGGTCCGCCCATGGAGAGATTTTGACCCGGGCCCGGCGGGACTGGGAAGCGGGCCGGGAATGCCTGCTGGTATATTCGCTGGACAACCGTGACGACGTCACCGCAAGGAAAAAACAGATGCCCCCGCCGGAGCGGGAAGCGGTCCCCAAAGGCGGGCTGACGGGGGCCGGAAACGCGCCGGCAGACAAGGCGGTGACCATCGGCCTCGGCCTGTTAAGCGGCGATGAGTTCGTCATCGGCACCCTCGCGTCCTGCGGAGCGGAGCCGCCGGAGCTGGCGGCGGCGGTCAAAAAGGCAAGCCGCCGCCGGTCCGCGGTCCTGCTCAATATGGGTCCCCGCAGGCGCTTTTTCCTCCTGCCCCTGACCTCCCCGATCACGGTCGTCATCGCCGGCGCTGGCCACATCGCCCGGCCCCTGTCCACCCTCTGCCGGTTCGCCGGTTTCCGGACAACGATCATCGACGACCGTCCCGAATTCGCCGGCCGGGAATCTTTTCCCGCCGCGGACCGGATCGTGATCACCCCTTCCTTCGCAAACTGTTTCCGGGAGGCAGCGACGGGACCGGAGGATTTTATCGTCATCGCCACCCGGGGCCATCTGAGCGACGCCGCCGTTCTCGCCCAGGCCCTGCGCACCGGGGCCGCCTACATCGGCATGATCGGCAGCCGGAAAAAGCGGGAGACCGTCTACCGGCAGCTCGCCGGGGAAGGATTCTCCCCGGAGGCCCTGGCCCGGGTCCATTGCCCCGTCGGGCTGGCCATCGGGGCGCAGACCCCGGAGGAGATCGCCGTGAGCATCGTCGCCGAGCTGATCGCCGTACGTTCCGGGCCGGGTCAAACAACATGAGCGCGCCGGAGAACATCACTGCCGGGGGCGCCCGTCATCCCGGCCGGCCGGAGGGAAGAGATGATCACCGCTGACGGCGCCCCGCCGACCGCCGGGGCGCCCTTTCCCCCCTGTCCGGACATCGCGGCGGTAATCCTTGCCGCCGGCCGCTCCTCCCGCATGGGAACCAGCAAACCCCGGCTGAAGGTCGGCGGGACAACCCTCCTGGAGCGGGTGATCGCCGTTGCCCGTAACGCCGGGGTGGAAGACATCATTATCGTCCTGGGACAGGAGGCGGAATTTCCGCCGCCCGAGCCCGCAGGGAAAAACCTCCGCGTCGTCGTCAATCCCCACTCCGACCGCGGCATGTTTTCCTCGGTCCAGACCGGGGTGCGGAACCTCCCCCCCGGTTGCCGGGCTTTTTTTGTCATGCCGGTGGATATCCCCTTCATCCGGCCGTCCACCCTGGTGCAGCTCCACACCGCCTCATTGGCGCCGGGAACCCTTGTCTGCCGTCCCCGGTATCAGGGCCGGCGCGGCCATCCTCCCCTCCTGGCCGCCGTCCTGGTCCCCGAGCTGCTGGCCTATGACGGTGCCGGCGGTCTCCGGGCCCTCCTGGCCCGCTTCGAGGAAAAAACCCGGAACGTGGATGTGGACGACCCCGGCACCCTGATCGATCTGGATACACCGGCGGACATCGCCGCCTATGGCCCTCCGTCGCCACCGGGGCGTCAAACGACGGCCGGGTGAAGAGAGACGCGATTCCCGGTTGAAATGCCGGCGGTGCGTATGATAATTGCTCCAGGGTAATGGACGCGGATAACCCCTTGCCGTTCGGAAGCGAACCGGGCTTCTGAGCTGCAGCGCAACCATCTTTCAAAGGCAGCAAGGTGACGACGGCGCAGAAGGCAAGATTGCTCTGTCTTGTCATCCTCGTGGGCATCCTGATCATCCAGGGGTGCGGCAAGGGGACATACAGGACAAAAGAGAAGCAGATCACCCGGAAGATGCTCGTCACGGGTTACGACGCGGGGAAGAAATCGACGGGCTGGAAGCGCAAATGGGGCCTGTTCTTCATGCCCCCCGTCTATGCCTACGGCCCCAACGAGGGCAAGCGCAAGGAGGTCGGCGTCACCGCCGACGGCACCAAGGCGAAAAAGGGCGTGATCGCCGCCGACATCACCCGCTATCCCTACGGGACCAGGATGTATGTCCCCGGCTACGGCTGGGGGGAGGTGCATGACATCGGCACCGCCATCAAGGGCGATCACATCGACCTGTTCTTCCCCAGCGAGGAGGAGGCCAAGAAGTGGGGGAAAAAATACCTAAAGGTAACAATCATATTGAGGGAATAAATGGACTTTTTCTTTAAGCCCCAGGGCATCGCCGTCATCGGCGCCACCCCCAATCCCTACAAGGGGGGCAACGCCATCCTGAAAAATCTGATCGCCGGCTTCCACGGGCCGATCTATCCCATCAACCCCCGTTACGGAGAGATCGAGGGACGCACCTGTTATCCCTCGGTGGGCGACATCCCCGACGGGGCGGATCTGGCCATCGTCTTCGTGCCGGCCCACCAGGTTCCCGAGGCCGTGGCCGCCTGCGCCGCCCGCGGCATCCCCGGCGTCATCATCGAATCCGGGGGCTTCGCCGAGACGGGGGAAGACGGCGGCCGCCTGCAGGCGGAGCTCATCGACCTGAAGCACCGGACGGGCATCCGTCTCTGGGGCCCCAACTGCATGGGCCTCGTGGACGCGGTGAACGGTCATGTCTTCTCCTTCCTGGACCCCCGGGCCTTTCCCAGCCTCATGCCCGGGCGCGTCTCGCTGATCGTCCAGAGCGGCATGCTCTCGGCGGGTTTTCTCGTGGACATCATGACCCACGGGGTCATGGGGATCAGCAAGGTCTGTTCCGTGGGGAACAAGATCGACGTGGACGAATGCGATCTTCTGCCCTGGCTGTTGAACGACCGGGACACGGACGTCGTCGGCCTTTATCTGGAATCCCTCCGGCACGGCCGCCGGTTCCTGGAGATCTGCCGCCAGGCGGCAAAACCCATCGTGGTCCTGAAAGGCGGCAAGAGCGCCAAGGGCGCCCAGGCGGCCATGAGCCATACCGCCTCGCTGGCGGGAAACAGCCGGATCATCCAGGGCGCCTTTGCCCAGGCGGGGATCGTCGAGGCCGCTGATTTCAAGGAAATGATGGATCTCTGCCGGACCCTGGGCATGGTGCCCCCCCGCCGCCCCGGCCGGCCCGGACGCGTCGCCGTTTTGACCTTCAGCGGCGGGGCGGGGATCGTTTCCGCAGACTTTCTGGAGGCTACGGGGCTGGAGGTGGCGGAGCTCACCCCGGCCACGAAAAAGGAAATCGGCCGGCTGTTCCCGGACTGGATGCCGGTGAACAATCCCGTGGATCTCTGGCCCGCCATGGAACGTCACGCCGGCGGCGATGTGGACGTCATCCGTGAGGCCCTGGCCGCCGCCTTCGCCGATCCCGGCGTGGACGCCGTCTTCATCCATGCCTTCGTGGGAAATTTCCGCATCCGCCTCGACCTGGAGGACGTGGCCCGACAGACCCGGGAGGCGGGCAAACCGGTTTTCATCTGGCTGCTGGGCCGCCGGGACGATGCCTTCCAGTTCCAGAACCGGGCCCGGGAACTGGGCGTCCCCGTTTTCCCCGAACTGGGCCGGGCGGTGGCCTGCCTGGCCGCGGTATTCAAGAAAGACTGATCCTTTCCCCGCCGGCGCCGCCGGGAGCAGAAGGGAAGCTCCCGGGCAGGTCCCCGGTTGTTGCTGCCGCCCCTATCGTGGATGTCCCCCGGGGAGGGGGGTGATGTCGATGACGGTCACCTCCGGAGGGGCGAAGAGACGCACCGGCGGCCCCCAGGTGCCGGTGCCCCGGCTCACGTGGAGGCGGCCGCCGCCGGGCAGGACGAAATCCCCCCGGTGGAAGGGAAAGACGAAATTGGTCACCAGATTGAAGGGGAATATCTGCCCCGCATGGGTATGGCCGGAAAGCTGGAGATCGAATTTCCCCTCCGCATCGCGATCGGTGAGGGGCCGGTGCTTCAGCAGCACCCGGAAGGTTCCGGACGGCAGGGAGGAAAGCAGCTCCGCCTCCCGGACCCCTGGCGCCGCGCCGTTCCGCATCGAGACCGGATCGTCCACACCGGCAATGGCGATCAACCCCGCCACCGGCACCGCCTCTCCCCGGAGCATCCGGAAACCGGCCTTTTCGTTGTCGGCCAGCGCCCGGTCAATGCCGGCGTAAAACTCATGGTTTCCCGTCACGGCGAACTTCCCGTACCTGGCCGGAAGTCTATGCAACACCGCCAGGGATTCCGCGAGGTTGTCCAGCTGCCCGTCGACGAGATCGCCTGTGGAAACCAGCACATCGGGCGCCGCCGCCTCCGCCGCGGCGACGAGTCTTTTCAGCCGCTCGCCCCGAACGGTGATGCCCACGTGGACGTCGGCGAGCTGGACGATCCGGAACCGCTCCACCCCGGCCGGCAGTTTCGCCGTGGCGATCTCCAGATGTTCCGTGCGGACGCGGAGGGCCTCGGCATAACCGTAGCCCGTCAGGAGCACCGCCGCCGCCAGCGGCGCCAGGAAAAGCACCCGCGCCGGGGGGAACAGGCGGGACAGGTCCCGGCGGGCGATCCGCCCGGTGAGGAAAACGGCGAGGCGATACCATTCCAGGCCGAGGGCCGTGACAAAAAAGAGAAACAGCAAGGCCATCCAGAGATAGCCCGCCTGGGAAAGGACGGCGGCGGCGGTTTCGTAATCCCGGCGCTCCGCCATGCGGACCAGAACGGGGGCGGCCATCAGGAGGAGCAGCACCGCCCCGACGGCACCCTGCCGCCCCGCCGGCAGGGTAAACGCCGCCCGGAGGCGGTGGAAAAAGTAGAGGTGCAGCCCGCCGTAAACGAGAAAAAAGGTGAGCAGAAAGAGGGTCATGGTCCCCAGAGCGCCGCGGTGAACAGGGGATAGATCTCCTGCATCCTCCGGCGGACCGGGCCGCGGAGCAGTTCCAGATCGTTGTCCCGCAGGGGGTTGACGGCGGGGATATCCCGGCCGGCGATACCGAGGTCGAAGCCGGTTTGGCGCGCCACTTCCTCAAGGGAGACTCCGGTATAAACCGCCTCCAGGACCAGCCGTTTTCCCACGGCATCGAAAGCCATGATGCCCAGGGGCGTAACCACATGACTGATGCCGCCCCGTCGCCAGGGAACGTTGTCCGTGGCGGTGGCGTTGATGAAATCGACCCGGGGGACGAAGAGACGGGGGTTGTGATTGACCGTGAAGAGGATCACCCGCCGGGCCAGGGCGGAAAGCATGGAGGATCCGGCGCCGCCGGGCAGGCGCACCGCCGGCCGGTCGTAATCTCCCAGGACGGAGAGATTGATGTTGCCCTCCCGGTCGATCTGGACGCCGGAGAGGAAAAAGACGTCGATCTTGCCCTGCTGGGCCAGGGCGAAGAGCTCGTGAAACCCCTCGGCGAGGCGCAGTTCCGGATCCCCGTAGATAAGCGGTTCCAGGTCGGGGGCGTGGGTCATCTTCGCCAGCAGCGTCGCCGCCGCCGGCAGCGGGGAGAGAGTTCCCGTGGCCACCCGTTCGCCGTTCCGGAGGAGCCCGGCGATCGCCCCGATGATCCTTTCCGAGGGATGGGGCGGCGTTTCCAAACTTGTCATGCCCTGTTCGGTCATCTGCTGAATATCCTGAAACAAAAAGCCGCCCTACCGCCGGCCGCCGGCGGCACAGGCAGGTGCCGGCAGCGGCGCGGTAAGGACCGTTGCCGGCGGGGCCCCCTAAGTCGTTCCCGCCCGGCGGGAATGGACGAGGCGCATATATTCCTCGTGATTCGCCGGCGCGAACACATAGTTCTCCAGGTAGGCACGGAAGTCATCCTCGTGCCGCGCCGCCGCCAGATATTCCCGCAGGTGGGCCTCATCCGTCTCATATCTGCCCGGACAGCCCGTGGGATGGGCGCCGCCGGGGGCGGGAACCACGGCATCGATATGGGGGGCGGCCACAAAGATCTCCTGGCGGCCTGCCAGGACCGCCGCGGGGGGAACCAGTTCTTCCACCACGGCAATGGTTTTTTTCGCCGCCATGGCCAGCAGCCGGTCGTTCCGGGAGGCCAGGGTGATCACCCCGCCGTCGCGGCTCCCCCGCACGGCGTGGATAATCGCCACCTCGGGGATCACCGGCGGCACCACCACATACTCGCGGCCCGTGTAGGGATCGGGGATGACCCGGAGATCCCGGCGCACTTTCATGAGGTCGGAAGGAATAAAGCCGAGGACCGGGATGAAGGGGAGGTTGTGGACCCCAGCCTGGAGTCCCAAAAGGAGGGCCGGTCAGATCGTCTCCAGGAGTTTCAGTTCCCCCCGTTCGCATTTCCGCCGGAAATTGGGCGCCATCCCGAACTCGTCGAGGACGATCTGGGGAAACTGCACCGTCTCCACACAGCCGGCCCCGATGAGGAGATCCGCCACAAAACCGCCCGTGAGGACCGGCGTCAGGGTCAGGTTCCGCACCCCCCGGCGGATGATCTCCCGGACCACCGCCATGGGGTTCATCGTCATCCCCGCCCCCACCCCGAGGTGCATGCCGTCCTGAACCCAGGCGGCCGCCGCGGCCGCCGTAATGACCTTATCCTTCATGTGGTCGTCCCGTCGCGGTAATTTACGGCACGAATAACGGGAATCGGCGGGGAAGTCAATGAAAATTCAACAGGAATGATTGCTTCTTGCCTCGGCGGACCTTCGATGATATAAACGCCCATTATGGCGGCAAAAGATTTCGACCTGCTCATCTCCGGCGGGGTGGTTTACGACGGGCTGGGCCGTCCCGGCAGCGAGGCGGATGTGGCCCTGAAAGGGGACCGGATCGCCCGGATCGCCGCCGGCCTCGATCCCGGCCGGGCCGCCGCCGTCATCGACGCCCGGGGTCTGGCCGTCGCCCCGGGATTCATCGACGCCCACAGTCACACCGATATCGAGCTGCTGGTCAACCCCCGGGCGGAAAGCAAGATCCGTCAGGGGGTCACTACGGAGATCGCCGGCAACTGCGGCTACACGGTCTTTCCCCTCACCCGTCTGAACTATGAAGAACGGCGCCGCTACTGCGACGAGCAATACGGCGTTCCCCTCATCTGGCGCGATCTCGAGGGGTTCTTCAGCGAGCTGGAAGGCAAGGGGATGGCGGTGAATTACGCCACCTTCATGGGCCACGGCACCCTGCGCAGCGCCGTCTTCGGCGCCCAGGACCGGCCGCCGTCTCCCGAAGAAATGGCGGCCATGAAGGAATTGATCCGCCAGAACATGGAGATCGGCGCCCTCGGCCTTTCCACGGGGCTCATATACGTGCCGGGTTGTTATGCCGACCGCGAGGAGCTTATCTCCCTGTGCCGGGAAACCGCGGTCTACGGCGGGATGTACAGCACCCACATGCGCAACGAATCGGATTATCTCGTCGAAGCGGTGGAAGAGGCCATCCACATCGCCCAGGAGGCGCGGATCAGCCTCCAGATCTCCCATCTGAAACTCGCCTATCCCCGGAACTGGTCGAAAATACACTGGGTTCTATCCCGGATTTCCGAGGTGAACGCCCAGGGGCTGGAGATCCTGGCCGACCGCTACCCCTATACGGCCAGTTCCACGGTGCTTTCCGCCTTCATGCCCCCCTGGATTCAGCAGGGCACCACGGCGGAATACCTCGCCCGCCTCGAAGACCCGGCCAACGAGGAAAAGATAAGGGATTACGTAAAGATACAGGAAGAAAAGGTCGGCTCCTGGGATAACGTGTTCATCTCCTCGGTCCTCCGGAAGGACAACGAGCACCTGGCGGGAAAAAGCATCCGGCGGGCCGCCCGGGAGGCGGGCAAGGAACCCTACGTCTTCATTCGGGACCTCCTCATCTCTGAAGAAGACCAGGTCTGGATGATCAACTTTTCCCTCAACGAGGACAATTTCAAGCGGATCATCCTCCACCCCCTGGTGGTCATCGGCTCCGACGGCTGGGCCCGGGCCCCCTACGGCCCCCTGGGTCGCGACAAGCCCCACCCCCGCTCCTACGGCACCTTCCCCCGCATGCTGGGCCGGTACGTCCGGGAAGAGGGGATCATGAGCCTGGAGCGGGCCATCGAAAAGATGACCTCCCTGACGGCGCGAAAATTCGGGATCTACGGCCGGGGACAGATCAAAGAGGGCAATTTTGCCGATGTGGTGATCTTCGATCCGGACCGGATCATCGATCGCGCCACCTGGACGGAACCGCATCGATATCCGGAGGGTATCCCCTACGTCATCGTCAACGGCCGGCCGGTGATCCACGAGGGGGAGCACACCGGGGAACTGCCGGGGCGTATCCTCCGGAAGCGGCAGACCATCATCATCTAAATCCCCCCTCCGCCGGCACCTTCATCCCGGCCGGTCCCGGGGCAACTGCCGGCGCACCGTCACCCGGAACGGGAAGCGACGCCGGTTACCTGCCGTCACCGGCAGGCATCGGGTCGGCCGGCCGCCGGTTTCTCACTTCAGGGCTTCGCGAACCTTCATGGACAATTGCTCGAGTCGAAAAGGTTTCTGCAGGAACGCCTGCACCCCTCTGCCCATGATCCCCTTGGCCATACCTTCCATACTGTAACCGCTGGAAAGAATCACCCTGACGGCGGGATCGATCTCCTTCAGCCGGTCATACACTTCACCGCCTCCCATGCCCGGCATGATCATATCCAGGATCACCAGATCGATGGTCTCGCGTTGGGCCTCATAGATGCCGATCGCCTCCGGACCGCTGTGGGCAACCAGGACGCGATACCCCATCTCCGCCAGCATCTCCCGCGTCACCTCGACAATCGTCTTTTCATCGTCGACAAGGAGGATGGTTTCTTGTCCCGCTTCGATCCGCGGGGAAGCGACCTCTTCCGGGACGACCGCCCGGTCGGATGCCGGCAGATAGATATGAAAAGCCGAGCCGCGGCCTTTCTCACTGTCCACGTTGATAAAGCCGCCATGCCCCTTGATGATGCCGTAGACGGAGGCCAGGCCGAGCCCCGTCCCCCGGCCCATCTCTTTCGTGGTGAAAAACGGGTCGAATATCCGCTGCCGGGTGGCCTCGTCCATCCCCAAACCGTTGTCGATAACCGAAAGCCTTACATAGGGGCCGAGTTTGATCTCGTAGGGAGCCACATAGGAATCGTCGATCCGGACGTTCTCCGTTTCCAGGAGGATATCCCCTCCCCCGGGCATGGCCTGCGCGGCGTTCAGGAACAGATTGAGGAGGACCTGCTCTATTTGCCCCCGGTCCACATCCACCGGGGAGAGGTCCTTTTGATACCGCTCCCGGATGGTGATCTCCTTTTTCGTCCTGCCGAACATGACGGCGGTCTTCTGGATCAGTTCATTCAAGTCCGTGGGTTTCATCTCATAACGCCCCCCCCGGGCAAAACCCAGCAACTGCATCGTCAGGTCGGCACCGCTCTGGACGTGATTTTCCACCGCCTTCAGCTTCTCGTAGTGGGGGTGGTCCTTCTTCATATCCATGAGGATCAGGGAGACATACCCCTGGATGCCCATAAGCAGATTGTTGAAATCATGGGCGATCCCCCCCGCCAGGGTGCCGATGGCCTCCATCTTCCGCGCCTGGATAAGCTGCGCCTCCAGACGGCTGCGGTCTTCCCTCTCTTTCTTTTTCTCCATGATGTTGCGGCACACGAATACCAGGCCGTAGGGAACGCCCTGTTCGTCTCTCAGGACATCGCCGTTCACATCGAACTGTACTTGCACGCCGTTCTTCATGACCAGTTGATACTCCACGGGCCCCAGTTTTCTTTCCGACATCAAGAGGTAATTCCGGGCGGCCCGGTCCCGGTCCTGAGGAGCCACGAAGGACAGCATGTTGGCCCCGATGACCTCCCGGCGTTCGTAACCGCTCATGGCCAGACCGATGTCGTTGATGAACTCGATATTGCCTTCCATATCCGTCCGCACCACGAAATCGGGGATGGCGTCCAGGAGTTTGGCGTTCAACTCCTCGCTAATGTGCAGGGCCGCTTCCGTAACTTTACGTGCCGTGATATCGCTGGCCACACCCTGGGTGCCGATAAAACGTTTATCAGGACGGGTGATGTCGCTGTCGGGCACATCCCACTGCCCCCGGGTGGAAAGAGAGAAGATCATGGATTTGATTTCGTAGGGGTAGGATTCCCGGCCCTTCGAGATCAACCTGATCTCGAGATTTTTCGTCCGGCGTTCGCCGATGCGCCGTTCCACAAACTGACTGCGGGACTTAATCCGGTCCTCGGGATGGACGATGTCTTCGAAGGGCTTGCCGATGAGCTCTTCGGGGTCATAGCCCAGCTTTGCCACCGCCGGGGAGATGTGGACGATCCGGCCCTCTTCGTCGAGGCGGTAAACTATCTCGGGGCTGATGGCGAGCAGGGAGCGATAATAACCCTCCATTTCCCGTAAACGCCCCTCCAAATCCCGGCACGCGGCCGCCAGGGCGGCGATTTTCTCATCTTTTTCGTTCATTTATTTCCTCTCATGCAGATACCGCTGTTGCCGACCGCTCTCGGAAGCCGGCAGCATCCCTGCCACAGGGTGTTAAAGGACCTTCAAAACCAGCATGGTGATGTCGTCGAACTGGGTTTCCCGACCGGCGAAGACCATCACCGCCTCCTCAACCTTGCTGATGAGCTCACGGGCCGACAACTGCCTGTTCCGGCTCACTATTTCGATCAGCCGCCGCTCCCCGAACGCCTCCTGATGCTCATTTATCGCCTCCGTCACCCCATCGGTATAGAAGACTACCAAATCCCCCGGTTCCAGGGTCTTTTCGGCCTCCTGGAGGTCGATGAAATGGGCGACGCCCAGGGCGATGCCCCGGGTCCGCAGGGAGATCACCTCCCCGGAGCCGTTTCTGAACAGCAAAGGGGGATTGTGACCGGCATTCACATAGCGGAGTTTTCTCTCCCTGGCATCCAGGATGGCGTAGAACAGGGTGACGAACATCCCCGAGGTGGAATCCCGGCAGATGAGCTCGTTGGCCTGCCTGATGGCGGCGGCGGCGGAGGGGTTGTCCGTGGCGCTGGCCCGGACGATGGTCCGGGACAGACCCATGAAGATCGCCGCCGGCATCCCCTTCCCCGAAACATCGGCGATTATCAATCCCCAGGAATCGAGGGAAACGGGAATATAGTCATAAAAATCGCCGCCGATTTCCTGGGCGGGCAGATTGTTGGCCGCCAGATCGAAGCCCTCGATGTAAGGCGGATGCTGGGGCAACAGGCGCAGCTGGATCCCCCGGGCGATTTCCAGTTCCTTTTGGAGCCGTTCCTTTTCCGCGGTGGTGCATTTGAGGTCCTCCATATGGAGTTTCAGATTCCGGGCCATGTTGTTGAAGGAATCGGCCAGGACCTCCAGTTCGTCGCCGGTTTTCACCTCCACCGTATGCTCCATTTCCACCCGCCCGATGGCCCTGGCCCCTTTCATCAGCGCCAGGATGGGATTGGTGATCATCCGGGACAAAAGGAAGGAAATGGCGGCGACGATCAGGAGCATGGCCGCCATGATGGCCAGGAAACTGCTGTTGATCCCCTGGATGCTTTTATTGATCTCCCCGCGGATGTTGGCGGTGGCCGTGGCAATGCGCTGCTTGGTCTCTTCCGCGGGACGGGAGAATTCGTCGATATAGGTCGTGGCCGCCACCATGTAGGGCGTCCCCTTGATGGGGGCGATATACATGAATTTCCGGCGGATGACCCGGTCCGAATCCTGCCAGTTGTAAAAGCCGCCCCCGGAGGAACCGTCAAAGGACTGCTCGAAAAGGGCCCAGAAACCCGGCAGCATCTCCCGCCAGTTGTGCATGTCGTAGTTGATCAGTTCCGGGTTGGGATGGAAACGCATGACCCCCTGGCGGTCGAAGACGATGGTGTAGCCGGTGGACCCCACGGACTGCACGGCGATCTGCTGGAACTCCTTGTCCGTCTGGAACCTCTCGATGGGCACACCGGGATGGCGGCGCAGAAAGATCGCGCATTGCAGGGCCACATCGATGGCCTTCTGACGGATCATCCGCGCCCCCAGATCTTCCAGGGCCTGGGCGCTGTCCTGGGAAGCCCGCTCGCCGATGGCATTGCTGGCCGTTATGGTATAGCGGCTCACTTCCTCGAGGTCCTGACGGGCGATCGTACCGAAGACGATCAGGGGAACGATGGAGATCCCCAACAGGACGAGCAGCATCTTGGTCCGGATGCGGAAACGGGGATCTTTTAAAGGCGCAGTCGCTGCCATTGAATGTCCTGATCCAAGCGATAGTAAGCGCGCCGGCGGCCGTCGGCAGCCTTCTTGAGGATAAAATCGTTGACCACGTAACCGCGGGCCAGATAATGCATGAACAGCGCCCGGCACTTGTCCCGGAGGGCCTGGGCCCGCTGGCGGTCGGTCTTCAACAGGCGGTCCTGGCTGTAGGGGATTTCGATGAACAGGGGGCTCTGACTGGACTGGAACAGCCAGCGCTCGCCGTGCATCTCCAGGCCGTCCGCCGCAATGACGATTTCGTTGATGGTGTTCTCTTCCGTGATGACTTCCGGATCCGCGGCAGGGATCTTCCCCTCCTCCATGCGCTGCCGGACCCGCTCCGACCCGATCATCCACTCCACGATGAAGCGGTCCGTGGAGATGCCCCGGTTGAAATGATCGTTGGTGAAAACGGCGCTGTAATAGTTGAAGCCGATCTCCTTCACCAGCCCGCCCATCTTGCGCAGATAGATGTAGCCGTTCCGGGACTGCAGGGGATCGTAGGTCCAGCGGATGCGCGGGATCTGCCGCTCCTTGGCGCATTCGTAAAGAGCCGTGACCATAGTGTCGCCCACGTTTTTGTCCTGATAGCGTTCGTCCACGCCCATCCGGGCGCCGTACCAGAAAGGACCGTTATGATCGAAATCGGCAAACAGGGCGGCGAAGCCGATCAGCCGGTCACCTTCATACCAGGGGTCCGCCGCGGCCATGGCCGCCCTTTCCTCCGGGGTATACACCCCTTCGTCGAAGGCCGTCAGGACGAGACCGTTGGTCAGATAGGCGAGTTCGAAGTAGAGCATCGGGGCATTGACCTCCCGGTAACCGTCCTTTTTCCAGACCCGCTTTTCCAATTCCACCACATCGTTGAGGACCGTGGCGCGGAGATACTTCTCGACCCTTATCTTGCCCCTGCGGATGCTGTCCGTCATCGTGGTGTGCCCTCCCCTTCCCGCCTTCCCTCAGGCGCCGGCATGAACATCCTGTCGCGGGCCGGCGAGATTCCCCAGATTGCGGTTGATGAACATGGTCAACACGTTTTGGTCCCCCTCCCGCCGGTAGACAAGCTCGTCCACCATCCTGTGGATCAGATACACCCCCAGACCGCCCACCTTGCGGTCCCGGATGCCGCATCTCACGTCCGGCTTGGGAACGGCGCAGACATTGAAGGGAATGCCCCGGTCCATGATCTGGATCGTCAGGCGCTGATCGTCCGCAACCGCTCCCCGGAGTTCCACCTCCCCGGCACCCCCCTGGTAGGCGTAACGGATGACGTTCACCAGGGCCTCCTCCACGGCAAGCTGCACCCGGCTGATTTTTTCCTTGGCCATACCCTCCTGCTCCAGCCAACGGGACAGGGCCTGGATGAAATCACCGAGATGATCGATACTCGCGGGCAAAATGATGCGGAAAACAGCCATGAGGTTTGTTCTCATCCGGACGCCTTGGCGTCCTCCAGGTTGTCGTAGATGTTGAAGATAAAAGAAAATCCGGAAATATCGAAGACTTCTTTCACCGGTCCGTTCAGATTGCACAGGACTACCGACCCGTCGACGGGCTCCAGTCGCTTGGCGAGGGCCAGGATGCTCTGGAGACCGGCGCTGCTGATGTATTCCAGGGTCTCGAAATTGATGATGAGCCGCCGATCTCCCTGGGCCAGCAGCTCTTCGGCGGTCATGTCGAACTGAGGGGCGGAAACGGCATCCATCCTTCCCGTCAAAGAGATGACGACGGTCTGTCCTTCCTTTCTGACATCGATCTCCATAGGATCCTCCCACAGCAAGTGTTATCCGGATCTGAAGCGGAGGAAAAGTAACACACATGGCGCGGGACGGTCAAGACATTGTTGGGCGATTTAATTGCCTTGACAGGGTGTTACGGGGGATTTATAAGGTCGCCACCGGCGGGGGAGCGACCCTGCCGCCGGGAAAACGACCGCTTAAAGGAGAAAGCCCATGAAACTTCAGGACATGTTCAGACTCGACGGCAAGACGGCGCTGGTCACCGGCGGCGGCCGGGGCATCGGCAAGTTCATCGCCTCCGGCCTGGCCGAGGCGGGGGCGGACGTCATCGTCACCTCGCGGAAGCTCAAGAATCTGGAAGCCACGGCCGGGGAACTCGCGCAGGCCTATGGCACCCGCGCCCTGGCCCTCCCCTGCGATCTGGGCCGGGAAGAGGACATCGACCGGCTGGTCAAGGACGCCGTGGACTGGCGGGGACGCATCGACATCCTGGTGAACAACGCCGGCGCCACCTGGGGGGCGCCGACCCTGGATTTCCCCCTGGAGAGATGGGACCAGCTCTTCAACATCAACATCCGGGGCGTCTGGATCCTCACCCAGAAGGTCGCCCGGATCATGAAGGAACAGGGCGGGGGAAACATCATCAACATCTCCTCCGTCATGGGCTTCCGGGGTTCCGAAGAGGCGGTGCACCCCGCCGTTCCCTACAATTCCACCAAGGCGGCCGTCAACGTCCTGACCATGAATCTCGCCGTGAAGCTGGCGCCCTACAATATCCGCGTCAACGCCATCGCCCCGGGTTTCTTCCGGACGGACATGATGGCCTATATCGAAAAGCCGGAGTTCAAGGCCGCCCATGACGCCATTGTCGCCTCCATTCCCCTGCGGCGGGTGGGCGACATGGACGACATGAAGGGGGTGGCCGTCTTCCTGGCCTCCGACGCCTCGGCCTATCTCACCGGGCACGTCCTGGTCAACGACGGCGGCCTCCTGGCCAAATAAAGGCAAAGAAAAGGGGACGGCGCCCTCTTTGCCGTCGCCGCACATGAAATTGTCGGCAAGTACCCGATTTTTTTCATGTTTCGTCGTACCCGCGCCGGGCATGGGGTTGGTCAGAAAATACCCCCCGCGGCTTCCTGGGCAACATTTTCTTCTTGCACCGGTGCCGTCCCGGCATGAAAATTACTGGAACTTCACCTGGGGGGGTGCTTTGGCCGCCGCCGGGGCCTCGAAGAAGGCGGCACTGCCAAACCCGAACATCCCTGCCAGGATATTCGCCGGGAAGCTCCGGATGGCGACGTTGTAGTTCTTCACCGCCTCGTTGTAACGCTTGCGCTCCACGGCGATGCGGTTTTCCGTCCCGGCGAGTTCATCCTGGAGGCGCAGGAAGTTCGCGTTGGATTTCAGTTCCGGGTACCGCTCCACCACCACCAGCAGGCGGCTCAAGGCACCGGACAGCTCGTTGTTGGCGCTGATCTTCTCCGGCACGGTGCTCGCCCCCCCGACCTTGGCCCGGGCATTGGTCACCTCCACCAGGACATCCTTTTCCTGCTTGGCGTATCCCTTGACGGTTTCCACCAGGTTGGGAATCAGATCGAAGCGCCGCTGCAGCTGGTTCTCGACCTGGGCCCAGGCGCTTTTCACCCCCTCGTCGAGGGAAACGAAACGGTTATAGTTCCCCTTGACAAAGCCGTAAAGGGAAACGGCCAGCAGCAGGAGGGCCACCAGCACCCCGACGAGAATCATCTTTCCTTTGGACATATCCATTACCTCCCTGTGTGTTCTTAATATCTTAGTTCAACAATTCTTTATATATCTTTGATTTCAAACGCTATTCATTCACGGTGCCGCCCGATACCGTAAAACATCGGGGCAGAATCATTTTTTGGGCGCCGTAGTGAAGCTCATCCGGTCGATCCGCCGGCAAAGGTTGTCGATTTCCTGCAGATAATCCCGGAAGAGAGCCGTGACCTCCCCTTTGGAGAGTTTGTCCCGCTCCTCCCGGACGGCCAGGCACCGCTGAAACACCTCGGCGGCGACCCCCGCCGCCCGGGCGGCGGCCGCGACGATATCCCTTCGCTCCCGGGGAATGTCCCCTCCCATGAGCCACAACAGGGCCTTGAAGGACGAAAGAAAGGCCGGCAGCGATTCCCGGATGAGCCGGCGCACCGCCTTCTCCTTGCCCTCCGTCTCCAGATAACGTCCCCGCAGGAGGAGGAGTTTGCCCCGGAGTTCCCTTTCCACCTGGAGGCGGAGATGTTCCGGGTTGATCTCCAGGTCCGCCAGGATGTCCTCCCCGTAAACCGCCACATGATTGAGCTTCATGTCGAGGAACTCGATGGGATAGGCATCCAGGGAGGAGAGGATGTAATCCTTCGTCATGAACAATGGCGTCGCCACGTTGCTTTTTCGCCAGCGCGCCGCCGTGGCCATCGCCTTTTCCAGATCCGCCATTCCCCGGTCGGTGAGGACGACAAGGAAATTCAAATCCGATTTGCCCGGAAGGTAATTATTGTCCGCACCGCTTCCGTAAAGGATGATGGCTTGCAGCTCCTCCCCGAAGATGTCCCGGTAGTCGGCCGTGAACCGGGGGAAAATCATCTCCGGTCTTTCAGGACCCTTGCCCATTTTCACCTCCCATAAATCCTAAAAACTCCCGCCGGCGCCGCCGCCGCCGCTCCCGCCGCCGCCGAAACCGCCGAAGCCGCCGCCGAAGCCGTCGAAATCTCCGCCCCGGTCCCCGCCGCCGCCCCGGCCGCTGGACAAGACCATGACGATCAGCCAGGGGAGCATCTCCCGTCCCTGCCGGGTTCCCAGCAACAGGACCGCCAAAATCACGATAACGGCGACGATCCAGATATCCGGACCGCCCTGCCGTCCCCGTTTCTGCCCCCGGGGGGGTTCCGCCGCGGGATTTCCCGTCAGCTCCGTGCCGGCGTTTTTCGCCACCACGGAGGCGATGGCGATCATGCCGTTGTTCAGGCCCTTCCCGAATTCATTGTTCCGGAAAAAGGGCAGCATATACTTGTCCCTGATCTCGCCGACCAGACCGTCGGGAAGGATCCCTTCGACGCCGTACCCCGTCTCGATGCGCATCTTCCTTTCCTTGACGGTCACAAAAAGGAGAACGCCTTTGTCTTCCCCCTTTTTGCCGATCCCCCATGCCTGGTAGAGGCGATTGACATAATCGTTGAGCTCCTCGTCGCCGATGGAAGCCATCGTCGCCACCACAATGGCCGTCCCTGTCTTCTGCCAGACCTCCCGGGCGAGATTCTCCATCTGCCGGCGGTATTCCGGGGCGATCACCCCGGCGAAATCGTTCACCGCCCCCTGAGGGCGGGGAAAGGTTTCCCGGGCCGCGGCGCCGCCGGCGAAAATCAACACCGCCAACAAGGCCGAAAGCGCCCGGAAAATCAAAAGCCCTCTGTTATCCCGCATCCCGCTTCTATCCTCCTCCCTGCCGGGGGCAGGGGGCAACATCCTCTTATCTTCAGTAAATGCCGGCCGGACCGGCGCACGGCAACGCCAAGCGGGGATATCTTATACACCGGGACCGGAAATAGCAAGTCCGGAAGAACAACACCCCCTTCCCCCAACTTGCCGCCCGAAGGGATATTTCCTGTTGACAAGGCCCGGGTTTCCCCGGCATACCTTGCCGGAGGAAAGGGCATCGCCATGCTTTTCCGGATGGTCAGCGACTTCAACCCGCCCGGGCGGAAGTCCAAAACGGGGGGAAGGGCCGCCGAGATTGAATAATAAGGGATGAACGATCGCAACAACAGGCCGGCGGCAAACAGCCGGGACAGCAGTGAGGCGACAGGCGGGACCCGGGCCGCGGAAATCAAGATGTCCGATACGGCCCGGCGGCGCATGGAAGAGTATCTCCTCCAGAGCGAAGAGCGACTACGGATCCAATACCGTTTCATTCCCGTCCCGACCTTCACCTGGAAGCGGAAGGGCGACGATTTCCTCATGACCGATTTCAACATCGCCATGGAGGAGTTCACGGACGGACTCATCGGCGAGCATCTGGGTGCCCGGGCCTCCGTGATCTTTCACAAACGTCCCGATATCCTGGAAGATTTCCGGAATTGCTACACGGAAAGGAGAGTCATCAAAAGGGAAACCCCCTACCGCCTGTTCACGAACCGCAAGCAGAAGCACATCGCCTTCACCTATGCCTACGTGCCCCCCGATCTCGTCCTGGTTCACCTGGACGACATCACCAGACGCAAGCAGGCGGAAGAGGCCCTGTTGCAGTCCCGGCGGGAACTGCGGCGGCTTTCCTCCCGGTTGCTCTCCGCGGCGGAGCAGGAAAGGAAACGCATGGCCCGGGATCTCCATGACAGCATCGGCCAGCATCTCACCGCTATCAAATTCAACGCGGAAAACATCCTCACCCTTCTCGACCAGGGCCGGGAGGATATGGCCGCCCGCTCCCTGAAAACCGGCATCCCCGTGATCCGCCAGACCATCGAGGAGGTCCGGCGCATCATCATGGCGCTGCGCCCCACCGTTCTGGACGACCTGGGGATCATCGCCACCATCTCCTGGTTTTGCCGGGAATTCCAACAGATCTACCGGCATATCTCCGTGGAACAGGCGATCGTCCTGCAGGAAAGCGATGTTCCGGAAGCACTGAAGATCGTCATCTACCGCCTGCTGCAGGAGGCGCTGCACAACGTCGCCAAACACAGCGGCGCCGACCGCGTCCTTATCGAGCTTCGGAAAGACAGGAAGAAACTGCGGCTCACCATCGCGGACAACGGCCGGGGCTTTGATCCCGAGGCCCTTCCGGTCCGGAACGATGAAAATACGGGGGGGATCGGCCTGGTGGGAATGCGGGAAAGGACGGAATTCTCCGGAGGCCGGTTCCGGGTCGCCGCGGCCCCGGGTCAGGGAACAAAAATCACCGCCGTCTGGCCGCCGACCGCCCCGGAAGACGTTCCGGGAACGATGTAGCGCCGTCCGGCGCCGGAGCACTCATTCTTCCATGGCCCGCCGCAGCCGCTGCACCCAGATTGCAAAGGCGTGGTCAACCTGATCCCACCTCGTCCAGACCCGGGTGATATCCAGGATCGAGCCCCGGCTGCTTGCCGTCAGCTCTCCCAGGACCTGCCCGGACAGGGAGTCGGCGAATTGCGCCTCCACCGCCGCTTCGCCCACATCGACGGGAACGCCCAGCAGAATCGTGGACGCCACATTCACCGCGGGAACGACCGGTTTCAAATGGGTCAGGGCGGGACGGATGGTCAGGACGTTCGCCGCCGCTTTGTCCACCACGGGATAACGATCGTGCAGACCCTTCACCAGGGCCTGGTGGAGGCGGGCGGCCAACTCCTCCGCCTCGCCCTTCTCGAGCGCGGCGTCGCCGGCCGTCGGCGTGATCCGCACCGCCACCGGGGCGATTATCAGTCGGGTGTACCTCTTCCAGTTCACCCCCGGCTGTTCCCAATACCGGACATGCTCCTCCTTCGACGCCGGACGGAGGCGATCGTAATCCGTCAGAAATCCGGAAGGTTTCACTTCCAGAGCCCCGCATCCCGTCAGGACGGAAAGCAGCAATACGGCGAAAATCAGAGAAAATTTCGCTTCAATTCTTTTCATCCGCGTTGCCCCCCTGCTCTCTTGTTTTCAGTTCGTGCTGTTGATCATCCACCAGCCCTCTGGCAATGGCATAGGCCGTCAGGGCGGCGGCACTGTGGAGATCGAGCTTCTTCATGAGGCTGTCCCGGTGCTTCTCCACCGTCTTGAGACTGATACAGAGGAAATCGGCGATCTCCCGGTTCCTGCCCCCCTCGGCGACCAGCTTCAGCACCTCCCGTTCCCGGGGTGTCAGGCGCTCCCAGGGGGTAACCGGGGCCTCGTGCTTCCTGCCCAGGAGGTAACCGTCGATGACGTGGGCGGCGATATCGGGGCTCAGGTAACGCTTGCCGGCCAGGACGGTCCTGATCGCCGCCAGGAGTTCCTGATGCGTGGCATCCTTGAGGACATAGCCCGCCGCTCCGGCCCGGAGGCTGGCCAACACGTATTCCTCAGTTTTATGGACCGTCAGGACCAGGATCTTCGTGGCGGGAACCCGGCGCTTCACCTCGCCGATGGCCTCGATGCCGTTGAGACGGGGCATGGAAAGATCCAGAAGGAGCAGATCCGGTTTCAGCTCGAGACAGCGCCGGATCGCCTCCCGGCCGTCGGCCGCCTCGCCGACGATGGCCAGATCCGGACTCGCCGACAGGAGCGATTTGAGCCCTTCCCGGAGGATCGTGTGATCCTCGGCAATGACAATCCTCTTTTTCTTTCCCGTCGTCGCGGCAACTACGGACAATCAACCCTCCCGGTCAGGCACCTTTTGCCCATGCCCGTAAAAAAAGCTCCGCGCCGGCATGGGGTTACGGCGGATGAAATTCCTCAGTCGCTTCCTGATTTTTTTCTTTTTCGACTATAGGGTATGGGCAATGGACTGTCAAGATGTGTTGCGCGGCATATGTTGCGGGGGCATTGTTGCGCGATATGGAAAGCCGGCACGCCGTGTCAGCCGAGTTTGAAAAACGCGGGCAGGAAGGTGGACAGGGCCGGGAAATAAATGACCAGCCCCAGCGCGAGGAGCATGACGAGAAGGAAGGGCACGATCGCCACCGAGAGCTCCTCGATGCCGATCCGGGCGAGGTTGCAGACAACGTAGAGGTTCACCGCCACCGGCGGGGTGATCTGTCCGATGGCCAGGTTCACCGTCATGACGACCCCGAACCAGATCGGGTCCCAATGGAAGAGTTTGATAATGGGGATCAGGATGGGCAGGAAGATGTAGTAGATGGAGATGGCATCCATCAGCATGCCGGCCACAAAGAGGATCACGTTGATCAGGATCATCACGACCCAGGGGTCTTTCGAGACGTTTAACAGGTAACCGGAGAACTTGTCCATGACGCCCAGGGTCGAACCCGTCCAGGAGTAAAGACCGGCAAAGGCCACGATCATCATGATAACGGCCGAGGACAGCACGGCGTCACGCAGGAGCGCGTAGAGATCCCTCCCGTGCAGTTCCCGGTGAATCACCATGCCCACAAAGAGGCCGTAGAAGACGGCAACGACCGCGGCCTCGGTGGGCGTGAACATCCCGCTGTACATGCCTCCCAGGATAATGAACGGGGCGGCGAGCCCCCAGACGGCGTCTTTGAAGGCCTTCCGTATCTCGGCGGGGGTCCCCCACCGCTCGCCTCTCCAGCCCCGCTTCCAGGAGATGACCAAGGCGGGAATGACGAGCAGGAGACCCACGAGGACCCCCGGGCCTGCCCCGGCGGCAAAGAGGGCCGGGATGGAAGTACCGGTAATCACCCCGTAGAGGATCAGGGCGATGCTGGGCGGAACAATGATCGCCAGCGACCCGGCAGAGGCGATCAGCGCCGCCGTAAAGGGTTTGGCATACCCTTTCGCCGCCATGGCACCGATCAGGATCGTTCCCAGGGCGGCCGTGTCGGCGGGTCCCGAACCCGAGATCCCGGCGAAGATCAGCCCCACCGCGACGGTGACGACCGCGAGCCCCCCGGGGATCGGCCCCACGACGAGACTGATCAGGTTAACGAGGCGCCGGGATATTCCACACCGTTCCATGATCAGGCCGGCCAGGATGAAGAAGGGGATGGCCAGAAGCTGAAACTTCGCAATGCCGGCATAGAAGTTGGGCGAGATTCCCCGGATACCCAGATCGAACATCCAGATGAGGAGGCAGGCCACAGCGGCCAGCGACGTCGCCACGGGTATGCCGAGAACCAAGGCCCCGATGAAGAGACCGAAGAGAAGGATCGACTCCATCAGGGCTTATCCCGGAGTTTCCCGCAGGCCGCCTCGATCACCCGCGCGGCGATGACGACGGAGCCGACAGGAATGGCGATGGTGTACCACCATTGGGGAAGGCCCAGGGCCTCGGTCGTGATGGACATTTCGATTTCGTCCCGGATTTGAACCAGGCTGAAGTGAAACAGGAGGGCGCAAATCAGCAGCATGAGCCCGCCGGACAGGGCAGCTACGGCCTTATGCCACACCGGGGGAAGTTTCCGGATAAAATAGGTGAAACCGAGGTGCAAACCCCGCTTGAAGCCCGCGGCGCCCCCGAGCAGGGTAACCCATACCAGGAGCGCCACCTCGATCTCTTCCGTAAAGGCGAAGGAATAGTGAATGAAGTAGCGGGTGAGGACGTTCACAAAGGCCAGGATACCCATGACGGCCAGCAGGACGACCGAGACGACTTCCTCAAAATGGTCAAGAAACGCCTTCACCCTCCCGCCTCACGGCTTCTGTATCCGCTTGCGCGCCGGTTTCTTGGCCGGGCCCGCCGCTTTGGCGACGGCATCCTCGGCGGCCTTGACCAGATCCGCCCCGATCTCCCCGGTCCATCTGGTGTAAACAGGCTTCGTTTTGGCCTTGAACAGAGCGATTTGGTCCGCCGTGAGTACGGTGACGTCCATACCGTGTTTCCTCAGTTCGTTGACGGCGGTCATGCTTTTGTGAAGTCCCCTGCGTGCCGCGTCTTTCTGCCATGCCGTCGCCTCGCGGGCGGCCTGACGCAGGATGTCCTGATCCTGCTTGTCGAAGGTTTTCCAGGTCTCGTTGCCGGCCAGGAGGATCAGGGGGTCGATGACGTAGTGCCAGAAGGTGCAGTATTTGTGAACGGTCCAGAGTTTATAGGGGATGAGGATCCCCGTGACCGGGTTTTCCTGCCCATCGACCAGACCGGACTGGAAGGCGGTGAGGGCCTCGCCCCAGTTCATGGAAACCGGGTTGGCCCCCAGGGCCCGGAAGGTGTCGATGAAAATGGGAGAGCCGACGACGCGTATCTTCAGGCCGTCGAGGTCCTCAGGCCTCTTGACGGCCCGCTTGCTGTTGGTGAGTTCGCGGTAACCGTTCTCCCCCCAGCCCAGGGCAACGGCGCCCTTTTCGGCGAGGATCTGGAAAATCTTCCCGCCCAGCGGTCCGTTCTCGATGGCATCGAGGGCCTGGTAGTCCGGAATGAGGAAAGGCAGGGAGAAAAGATTGAGCTCCTTGACCGTTGTGGACCAGTTGATCGTGGAACCGAGGGCGAAATCCGCGACGCCCTGTTTGATCAGCATAAACTCGTTGGTCTGCTTGCCCGCATAGAGCTGGCCGCTGTAATATATCTTGATGTTGATCCTGCCTGCCGTTCGCTGCTTCACGAGATCCGCGAACTTCTGCGCCCCCTGTCCCCAAGACGTCATGGGCCCTACGACCACACTCATCTTGTATTCGGACTTATAGCCGGCCGCCGATGCCGACGCCGCCAGTCCCAGGACAAACAGCGCCACCGTGATGAATCCCCACCATCGTTTCATAACGCCTCCTCCTTATCATGATCAGATGCCCCGCCCTTCGGCCCCGGAAACGGGGTTCCGCGGCGGACCACCGTTTCTGTCCGACCAGGTCGGCGGATAATTTTCCCCCCTTTATCAAAATATCACCGATAAAGCGAGTCAGTCGAAAGATGCTATACCCGCTGATCGAGGGCGTAGTCTATCGATCCTTTTTCATCCGGTCATTTTTTTTCTCAATTACAATGATTGCAGTGCTCCAGATCCTCCGCCGTTTCGGGCAGGAGTTGGAGGGTCGTGTGGTTGATACCGTTTAATGGGTGACCCCCGGCATCTGGGCAACAAGGGGTGAAATATTACAACGACGGTTGGTGTCCTTGGGATGTTTAATTCTTCTCCCACACGGTCAATTACCTAATATCATCTTATTTCAATAAGTTGGATCCGCTACTTGGAAAAGCAAAAAAATGGCATGATTAATGCTTTTTCATTCAGCCAAATAAAACAGGAGGCATGAAGATGTTGAAGAAGAGTCCTATAACCGGCGCGGTCACTTTGGTAATGATCATCATCCTGGCAGCCTGTGCCGGGGGCCCCCGAATGGTCAACGTGATGGGGCAGAGAATGCAGGTTATAAACGTGGAACCGCCAAAGGGTGGAAACATCGACCCCATAGACGAACGGCTGAAAAAAGACGGGGTGATTCTCCTTTCTGAGTGGAAGGCCGCCAGGGCGGAAAATAAAGACCCCGGAATGGCCCATCCCGTCGTTACCGTCGGCGACGGTGAGGAATCCCTGAAGCTTCAGGGAATCACCCTCGAGCCCCCCCGGACGTCACGACCGGAAATGTCGATGATTGGCAGACCTTTCGTATACATTCTCATCCGCTTCCCGAGGGAGGTGGAACTCGAACAAATACGTAAAAGCTTCGCTCGCAACGTCGTGACCGAACTTTTGACAAATGAGGAGAGCGCCTTCTGGCGTGAACGTACCCGCCTATGCAAATGGCAGTGGAACATGACCGCCGTGGCGAGACCAGACTACGGAAGGTTATACTTCGGCCCCATGAAGGCGGACCGGCGTCTCGATGCCTCCACCGTTGGCCGGGAGGGTCTGTATTTCCTATACTTAAACCAGGAGTCTCTCAAACGTCCTGAAGAGGACCCCTGCAGCAAAGCCGAAGCGCTAAAACTGATTCGCAAAACGGCCGAGTCATTCAACAGATAAATCGAGAAGGAGACTTGAGGCTATGAAGATCCTTTTGTCATTGATCCTTTTTGCCGCCATGGCCCTCACGGGCTGCGGGACCACGCACCTGCAATACAACGGCCGCCTTGTCACCGGCAAGATCGTCGCGGAAAAGAACGTCACCATCGACGAGGCCCTGGAGCGGGAAATGAAACAGGACGGGGTCATCACGATGACGGAAATAAAGGCCTTAAAGACAAAGCCGAAAAAGGCCACGGATTTCACGAAGCTCGGCCATGGCATCGGCCTGAGCCTCCACGCCGTCGCCTGGGGTCTCGCGGGGGTAGAAAGCGCCTGGAAGGGTGTGTCCATCACCGAAACCTTGACCTCCGGGACCGGCTTCCCCGTCGCCGGTACCGGAATCATGGCCTTCACCGCCGTCACCGACCTCATGATGGCCGCCCACGATTGGCAATTGAGGAAAAACAGCGCCTACGTGCGCCTTAAGTTCAACAAACCCGTGGAAGTGGAAAAGGCGAGAAACGGTGTTTCCGACAACTTTGTCTTTGCCTTCATTGACAAAAAGGACCTGGAGAAGGGTCTCGAGAGGATCGATCAATGCCGTTGGCTCGTTGACATCCTTCCCCTTGTGAAGAGGGACAACGCCGTCCTTTATTGCCCCCAGATAGAGAAAGAGAATTTGATTAGGAGAAATTACTCCTTTGTCTCCCGGGATTTTCTCTTCATGATCCGTTACAATGAGGAAGACGCCGCAAGACCCGAAAAGGACCCCTGCAATTTCAAAGAAGCGGAAGCCCTCCTCAAGACCTGGGTAGTACCCATAGCGGACGACGGCACCGGAGGGACATAGCGGTTCGAGGCCTATAGCTTACAATACAATGAAGAACACAACGGCGGGCTTGAATTTCAAAAAATTTAATATTAAATTCGCCCCACCCGAAAAAGGGGACGACAATCCCGCCGAAAGGAGGTCCCATGCCGTATTACTTATCACTCCAGTATTCCGCCATCCAGAAGACCGTTTTACGCCACGACCGTCTCTGGTCCATCGCGGGGATGAGCCAGGGTTTGGCCCGGCTCAACGAGGTTGATCTTCCCGATATCGTACGAAAAAACAATGGCGAGGTTCTCGTCGCCGGAGGCGGCAAATTCACCGCCAAGTTCGTTGCCGAAGGCGAAGCGGGGACGGCCGCCCAGGTCACAGCAAAAGCCAACGCCGTCCAAGCCTTGCGGGAGATCCGGAAGGCCGTTGCGACAGCCTTTCCTATGCTGGAGTTTCAGATGTCGGAAGTGGTTGCGGCAAATGACTTTGCCGACGCCAAGGCAGGAAAACGAACAGAAAGGCCAGATGTTGCCGGTATAGGTCCTGAGAACAACGATGCCGATGGAGGGAAGAACGCAAAAGGCATCCTCGACTTTATCAACGAACAGAAACGGACGTTTAGGGGCTTTGTGACAACTTACATGCCCCACCTGGCGATCTGCGGCGAATGCGGCGAGTATCCCGCCGAGAGCACCTTTTTCTATAAAAGTGAGGGTGGAAGAATCTATCTCTGCCGGATCTGTTACGAGGCCCGTAACCGGGCCTGGACCAATCTGGGAAAGATCGCGGAAGGGATGACAAACGAGGACACAAATGGCGATTATGTGATGAAAGAACGGGACGTGAAAAGCCCCCGCAGGGTTCTAACCACTCTGGAGAGCATTTACCACGGCTACCTGACCGCAGTTCCGTCGGCGAAGGAATGTGAGCTTCTCCTCGATTTCGCCGACATGTTCCCCGAACCGGACGATGTTGACAAGGCCGCCCGGCGGCGCATGGCCGTCTGGTTTTCCGATCTGAACAACATGAACCAGAAGGTGCCCATCTGGTTGGCCCAGCCGGAAGACAAGATTCTGCACACCTTCGATCAGGTCAAGGCCGTCAATATCGAAGTCATCGTAAACGCCTTAACAAAAACCTTTCCAAATCCTAAGGAAACGGTTTTGCCTTTCCGCCTCGTTGTCGCCGGCGGCGATGACCTTTGTCTGGTTATGCCTGAAGAGTATATCTTGCCATTTGTCCAGAACCTCGCCGCGGCAGTGGACGAAAAGGTCGCCGAGCTGGAAAAAAAAGGCGACAACCCGTTAAGCGTCAAGTGGCTCAAAGAACACGCCGATCCGAACAAGGACAAAGAAAAAGACATCAAACCCTATAGCTTCGGCGGGGCGTTTGTCATTGCCTCCCTCCACACGCCGTTCAAAAAAATCCATGCCCTGGGTGAAAAAAGGTTGGCCGAATCCAAAGAAAAGACGGACCGGTTGGGAAACAGCGTGAACTGGCGGATCATGGCGGAAGAAAATGCCGTCAGCGAAGACCTGTTCAAGTTCGAACGCCCCCTGTTCGTGTCGAAGCCGGAGAAGACACCGGCAAACTGGCAGGATCGTCTGACCTTCAATGATTATATCGCTCTTTGTGACAAACATGCTGACATTTCTTCCTCCCATCGGTTTGCCGTTCTTGCCCGCGTGCAGCAATTCCGAAAAGACCGGAGTGGTTTGGCCAAGGCGCTCAAAATGCTTGATGGAGCCACGCGCAGCAAGAGTTTCAGCGGCCTTCTGGACGAGGAAAAGCTCAAACACAACGGTCAGCCTGATCCGGCCCGCTTTGCCACTCTTCTTGAGCTTCTGACCATCAAATCACAAGGAGGCGAACCATGACGAACAATTCTGCCGCTTCCATGGTTTATGCCCGGGGGGTTCTGCGTGTTGCCGCCCAGGGTTTCTGGTTCACCGCCGGGGGCGATAAGGGATCCTTCGGTTTCTACCCCCACCTTCGCGACAAAAGGGGATTGCCGGTCTTTCCCGATACCCAGATTCACGGCGATCTCAAGATGGCCGCCTCCTGGCTGCAAAACCTGGCGCCTGACCGTCAGGGAGTCGACCTGTCACGCATCTTCGGAGCCGGAGGCGGCGACGAGGCGGGGAGAACATCCACCCCGTCTTGCCTTTACCTCGGAGATCTGCAGCTGTCCGAGGAGTCGGCGGCGCAATGGAATCACAGCCGGTTTGCGGTGAAACCCCGCATCCGGATCGACGACGAGACACGCACCGTATCGAAACACTTCCTCGTCGCTCTGGAAATGGCCTTTCTGCATGGCTTGACCCTCACCGCCCCCTTATTTCTTGGCCCTTTGCCGGAAGCGGAATTGACGGCGGCAAAGGGTTTTGTTCGTAAAGCCGCCCATTTCTTGAGCGGTTTCGGGGCCTTTCGCTCCCGAGGATACGGTAGAGGCACTGCTGATATCATCTGGGAAGAGAAAGAGATGGTCCCAGCGACAGATCTCAAGGACCTTGCCGGGGTTATTTCCCTGACAGCCCTCACCCATGTGCGCAACCGGCCCATCGATCCCGGCAGCGTTCAGACAATCACATCTGGATTTGCTATTTCTCCCGAACAATTCAAAGGCTGGCTGGCCAGGGCATTCAAAGACCTGTACGGGCACTGGCCGACACCTGCGCAAATGGCCTCAATACAGCTAACCCCCCTTTATCCGTCGCCAAGACCGGGTGTTCTGACCTTTCCCCCGCCCATGAGCACGTTGCAGAACGAAAAGGGTAAAATCCGCGATCTTCAGGGTCTGTCTCCGGCTGAACGTCAAGAAGACGAAGAAATGAACCGGGAGGAAGAAAACTTTTTTGCTACCAAGACCAAAACTCTCAAGCCGGGGTGGTTTGTAACCGACGGGACGGAAGCGTACGAGTTCCTCGCCGCCGCCCGGATGCGGAACAAAATGGACAATACCACTTTTCGGACTACCTTAAACGGCCTTTTTCTCCAGGAATACCTGGAGCAGGGTACTGTCTTCAGCGGCCGCATCAACCTGGCGGGTTGTGAAGAAACCTTTGCCTGCCAGTTGCGGGAGGTTTTTAGGCGCTTTTTCCCCGCTGTCAAAGGCGCCCTTTTTGCCCTTTCCTTCCATGAGCAGGAGAGACGGACCGGTCCGACTCACGGTGTCAACGCCGTGTTGGCCGTCGATACCATTCCCTATCACCAAACCTTACGGGTTGATAGGGAAGCCGCGATAACCCTGTCCACGCAACGGCAGTACAACACGACCCTGAGGCGACCCCGGCGTCCCCGTCCCGTTGTCCTTCCCGGTTCGGTGTTTTCCACCGCCGCGTTGGACGCTTATGGTCACAAGGTTGTATACTGGTCGGGCTTCCAAAAGGAAATCAAACCGGTATCCGCGGGTAAAGACACGCAGTCCCACGACATGAGCGACACGCCGGGAAAACTCCCGGAAGTCGATGCCGGTCTGCAGCGTGAATTGAAGAAATTCACCCGCGCCCAGGCGGGGTTGCTGCGAGAGATGTTGCATCCAAAATACAATGAGAAATACCTCAAAAATATTCTTGACCATCGGATCGCCAAATATGAGGGCAGGGAGGAATCACAAGGTCATTTGAAGGCCGTGCTCGAATCCATCAAAAAGCGCCTTGAAGAAGGTGGCCGCACGGCCATGAATGATCATATCAAAGCCCTTCTTGAGGCGTTCTCCCTGATACAATGGGAGAACAAAAGGGGAAAGGGGGTACGGTCATGATCGACTACAGCCACGCTTTACGCTGTTATATCTCTTTTCGCGCCCAGACAGGCCTGCTGATTCGTTCCGGCAGTGAGGGAGAGTTCACTGACTCGACCATAGAATGTGATCCGAACGGGCGCATGCACATCAACGGCTATGTCTGGGCCGGCCTCATGCGCCGCGCCGTGGAGCGCCTTGAAGGCGGCGCTGCCATCGCCCGGTCATGGGGTAAGATGTCTGAAGACGAGCTTCGGGTGTCGCCCCTGTGGACCGAGGCGACCTTCCTGCGCAAGAATGACTTCGACGTGGTCGTCAACCCCGGCATTCGCATCGACCGGGAATGGGGCGTCACGGAAGATGGGGCCCTTTACGAAGATGAGCTGGCCATCCCCCTGGCGGACATCCCCTGCCGATTCACCATCTTTTGCTCATCCGAGGAAGAAGCGGGGCAGATGAAAGAGTGGGTTGCCGATCTCCTGTGGGTGATCGGCGAAGGAATCGAAACGGTCGGAGGCGGCTGGGCTTACGGCTTTGGCCGTCTTCAGCCCGCAGCCGTCCACTTTGCCGTTCTGGATCTGCGGACCCCGAACGGCAGAGACGCCCTCTGGAAAACCGATTTCAAGGGCTGGCAGGAGAAGGTCGATGAGGATGCCCTGGCGGTGCGACGGCCGGCTATCGCCGCCGGAAAGGGCTGGCGCACGCTGCTGGTGGAAGCGGGGGTTGCCGACAGGCAACTGCTGGCTATCCACACCAAGACCCCTCCCCTGACCGAGGAATTGCCGATAGATATGCCCGATGCTTTCGTCTTACACCGACCCCGCATCAACACCGGGGGAATGGAGACGGTGCCGGTGATTACCGGAAAGGCCTTCCGTCAGACCGTCCTTTCTCGGGAAATCGAGCGCCGTCTGCGCAGCACCGGGGAAAAGGCTTGTCTTAACAGCAGCGACGAAAAGCGGCAAGCCGTCATCCCGGCGGAGGAGGAATCAAACCGTTGTTGCAACTGCAAGCGATGTTTGTGGTTCGGAGACACTCGTCAGTCGGGCATCCTATCCGTGGGAGATGCGGAGGTCGTGGCATACAAGGCGGAAACCCTGCATCGCATCGCCCTGTGTGAACATTCCCTGCAAAACATCAATCTCTTTTCGGGGGAATATCTCACCGGGGGCCGTTTTACCATGAAGATAATCATCGACGCTGCCCGGGGTAAAGACCCGCACCTCCTCAAGGCAGATGAATGCGCGGATGCCGTTTACTCGGTACTTGCGGGCATGCAGCCGGGGAAGTCACCGCCCGGTTGGGTGCGCATCGGGGCGACGACGGGGTGCACCGGACAATTGACCATCCACGCCATCCAATCGGCAACGACGGGAGGTATCTGATGAACATTGAAAAATTCAATGAAGGATTTCTGCAATGGCGCGCCGAGACGATGACTCCCGAGGCCGTCAAGGCGCAATTTTTGGAACAGGAATGGGACGATGGATTTCTGGCCTTTTCCAACAGTGAGAGACGGCTGGGGGGCGACGGTTTGTCCCTCCTTGGCGCCTTCCTGAATGGGCGCGCCGACCGGCACGGCGGCCCTGAGGGCTATCTGATGGAGGCGGGGCTCTGGCGCAGCCGCGGCGCCGTGTTGGAGGAGATTTCCCTGGAGCGGGAGGGCGACAATTTTTTTGTCCAGCACTGGGTCTTGCAAAAAAATGTTTCCCCTAAGGAATCAAATTGTTACTGGCGCAAAGCCGAAACCTTTGTTCGCGGCAATCTGGGCGAAGTCTTCTCCGGGGCAGTGAAAACTGTTGAGGTGATCGTTCCGGAGCACCGTCTGCACCTTTATCTTACGAGGGAGGCATCGGTATGAAATATATCATGGGCAATTTGAACAAAGGCACAAAAGAAGATTTCGTGGCCGGTTTGCTGAAAAAATTCAAGCCCGGCAGCATTAGGATGTTGGAGAGAGAAGAAGACTCCGCCGCCATTGTCGATTTCCCAAGCGAAGAGGCCGCCCGGCAGGCCGTCGCCCACTTTGAGGGGAAAAAATACGCTTTGAGCCCCTTCGAAGAAGATGCCGACTCACCCATCGCCTTTACGACAAGATTGGGGAAGCCGACTCAAGAAATTGCTTCTCCTTATTGTTTCGTTCCGAGAAAGACGTCGAAAGAGCGTCTATCACGTCGTCACGCCTCCCTATCGACTGATGCCCTCGATGTTGCCTTCGAAATCGTCTGGCGGGCGGAAACCCCCGTGGCCGCCAACCCGTGCAGCAGCGGGGGCGACAAGAGCTGTCCGAGCAAAGACGAAAGCGGATATAGAGGCTATGACAACCGCTGGTTGATGATCGACAACCGCCTGGCCATCAGCCCCTTTACGGTCAAATCGGCAATCGCCAACGGCGTGGCGGCTCTCTTGGGAAGCTGCTATCGTGTCATGGATGGGGATCCGGTAGGTCATAAAGACAAGCTGACGGAAGGCACCTATCCCTACACCGGGCCCTTCAAACGCTACCGGGTGGCGCGGGACAATTCCAAGCCGGGCATCTTGAAACGCATCGACTATAAAACCGGCGATGTAGAAATACAGCCCGTGGAGGAATTTTATTATGATGCCCAGCACCCGCCGGCAGGCGTAACATTTGATACCGGTAAAGAGTACTATGTTCGTTTTGTAAGAATGGGGCAACGGAACATCATCCGGAAGCCGGAGGATATTTCCGACAAGGAGCTGACTAAACGCCGTCCTGAAGAAAATACGGCAAAAGTACTTTATGTCGGACCGTATCGTTTCGGCATGGATCTCACCCTCGGTCCGGGTGATTTCGGGAAAGGTCATTACCATCGTTTTTGCCGTTTGAAGCAAGGAACGATAAGCGGTCGCATTTCACACATCAACCTTTTATCCTGCGAAGCACAAAAGCAAAAGGTGCACATGGGGATTTTTGAAAAAATGAAGAGCACCGCCGCGCTCGATCCCCGACCGAATAAAAAATACGCAGGCAAACCCTGGCATCAGGAATTGACTACCTTCGCACCTGAACAAACCCATGACCTTGAACACAACTGGGTCTATTATCAGTCCTTCAACAACAAAGTTACCGCGATAGGAAAGAACTTCCAGTTCAAGACCGCCTTCCGCCATAGTGAAACTGTCCCCGCAGGTCAGGAAGTCTGCAAGGATGTAACAATGCTCTGCCCCCGCTGCACCCTCTTCGGCATGGTGGACGGCACGGGAAAGAAAGACCGGCGGGCGGCAGGTTTCAAGGGGCGCTTCAAATCGGCGGCCTTGATCAACAATCTGCAGATCGAGCCTGAGGTGGTCAAAGGGGAGATACGCTACGGTAAAGAAAGGAACTATAAGGTTGACCTATATCAATGGAGGGCAAACGGCCAGGTAGTGAGCGCCCAGTTTTTGCTGCCCCTCATGGGGGGCCCCAAACCCAACAAACGCGATCAATCCGCTTATTATGAAAATGGCGTCATCAGCGGAGCCAAACATTATCGCCATTGCGCCTTGAGCTGGGAGGGTCTTCAAAAATTGGTGAAAGCCACCAACCAGAAAGACAAGATAGGCGACAGCCCCAAGTCGATGGACTACAGCCACGAATTACGTAATTACGCCCAGGTATGCCGGGAGGGACTGACCTTTAAGGGGACAGTAGGGGCGGAGAACTGCTCCCGCGATGAAATCGCCGCCCTGCTGATGGTATTGGACGAGCGATTCGATGATCACGGATTCAAGATCGGCCTGGGAAAACCCCTGGGGTTGGGAAGCGTTTCTTCCCGTATCGACCGTATCTGGATCAGGCGACCCGGTGAATACAAATGGACATCCTTCGATGTGCCAACGGAAGCAGTGAAGCCGCCGCTGCCGCCGACCCTCCAGGATGTGGAAAAACTTGTAAATCAGCTCAAAACAGCCCATCACGCCATTTTCTCTTTGCGACAGACGGCGGACGTTCTGAAGTTTCCTGAGCCGGGGATCAGATATTGGCGAAATTACAAAAATATGGAGAGGTGATGCCCGTTTCGTTCTCGCCCTCCTTCTACTCAGAATCTTCCGCGTCCCCCGCCCTGTGCCTCCTGGAGCTCCGGTTCCGGTGTCTGGCGCCGATCAGCGGATTGGGGCACTTCCACGGACCACAGTGGAGCGCCCTCTTTCGCCACCTGCTCCATCCCTTCCTGGGCGGACGGACGATGACGGCGGCGGGAATCTGCATCCAGCCTTTTGAAACGGGTATGCTCGCCTATAGTCCTGAAGACCCGATCCACGTCTGTCTAACCTTTCCCGCAGACATACTGCCACAGATAGTAAAGCTTCTGGCGGCGTTCAACGAGCAGGCAGGGCAAAACGGGCCCCTGGCGCCCGGCCGGACCATCCGCCTGGAAGAAATATATTGCCGGGTGGGCAAGCGGGTATGCGACCCCGCTTCCCTGCGCCGGGATGTCACCCCCCTGAGCGAAGAGCACCTTACCGGGGAAATCGAGACCCTCCGTTCCCTGGGCGGTTTTCACCTTGTCCTCCCCGTGCCCCTGCGTCTCACCAGGCCGCCGACAATGAAAACGGCAGGGCATCGCTACGCCGACGAGGATTTCTTTCTCGGTGATCAGGCCGGTGCTGCCGCGGCGATGGACCATTTACTTGTCGGCATCAGAATAGCCGCGGGTGATGCATCGCGCCAAGCAGACTTCGTCAAGCGCCACCTGAGTTACGACGCCGACCAATTAGCCCTTCTTCCTGCCACCGGCCCTTCCACCCCGCTCTCTTCCGGCCTGACAGTGGCGGGGGGTGCCCTCATCTGGGTCGATGTTCCCTATTTGAACGTCCAAGAGGCGGTGAGCAAGACCTTGGGCGGCGTCTGCGGCCGGCTCCGCATCGCGGGCAATCCCGATCCGGCCGCGGCCCGGCTTCTGGTGATCGGTCAATACACGGGCGTCGGCAAGAACCCCGCCTTCGGCCTGGGATATTACTGGATACCGGAACTGGATGACGTCCGGGTCATCGCCGCGCCGAGCCGGGGAAGTACCCACCTGGACCGCTGTCTCGCCCCGGAGAATCTCGAGACGGCCCTGCTTCACTGCCAGGATTCCTCGCCCGGGCCCGACGGTTTGACCTTCACGGATCTCAAGAAAAGCGGTCGGGATTTCCTCGAGCGGTTGGCGGCATCCGTCCGGGATGGGAATTACGCCGCGGAGGGAGGCAAAAAATACCGTCTTCCCAAGGCGGCCGGCGGTTTTCGGGAGATCCGCATCCAAAACGTTGCCGATCGCCTCCTCCAGCGGGCGGCGGCGGAACATCTGCAGCCGGTGGTGGATCGCTTTCTATCTCAATCCTCTTGGGCCTACCGCGCCGGGCTGAATCGCAAGGGGGCGGCGGAGGCCCTCAAGGCCGCCCTCGGCGCCGGTTTCCGGTCCGGCGTCAAGGCGGACATCGCCGCCTTTTTCGACACCGTCGATCTGTCCCTCCTGGAGGACCTTCTCACCGGTATGTTTCCCTTCGACCCCCTTCCGGCGGAGCTGATATCCTGGCTGCGGGGGGCCAACGGCGGCGAGGGTGTCGGCCTTCCCCAGGGCAGCCCCCTTTCCCCCGTGTTGAGTAATCTCTTTCTGCACCGGTTCGACCGGGACATGGAGCGGGAGGGATTTCGTTTAATCCGCTATGCCGACGACTTTGTTGTCCTCTTTCCCGACAGGGACCAAGAGGGAGGCCTCGATGCGGTGACGGCCTCCCTCTACCGTCTGGGGCTAACCCTCAAGAAGGAAAAGACCCTACCCGTGGTTACCGACCGGCCGGTCCGCTTTCTCGGCTACTCCGTCACGAGTGATGCCATTGACGAAGACGTTTCGCCCCCGGAGGACGATACGGAGCCGTGGCTGCCCATGTTCCGGGAGGAGTGGGCCATGGGGACTCCCGTTTATCTGACCACGGTCTGCCGGGGCGCTTATTCCAGCGGCGCCCACTTGGTGATCAAGGATGAAAAAGGGCGTATGCAAAACATCCCCTGGAACCGGATCAGCCGTCTGGTCGTCGTAGGGCGCTCACCCTTCAGCGGCGGCGTGGTCTACCGGTCCATGCGGGAGGAAATCCCCATCAGTTTTGTCGATATCATGGGACGTGCCACAGGGGGGCTTTACACCGCAGGCCACGAGCTTTCCGAACTGGCCGGCCTACAGACGGAAAAGGTAAAGGATGAGGACTTTTGCCTGTCCTTCAGCCGGGAAATTATCACCGCCAAAATCCTCAACAGTGCCGTTCTCCTGCGGCGCAACGGCATCGACGCCGGGGAGCTGAAGGAGATGGCCCGCAAGGCTAAGGGAGCGGACAAACTGGACTCCCTGCGGGGCTATGAGGGGACCGCCGCCCGAATCTACTTCTCCCATCTGGCGGAAATCGTGAAACCGTTCGAATTCAAGGGACGGGTATACCACCCCCCCGACGGGCCGGTGAACGTCATGCTTTCCTTCGGCTACACCCTGCTGTACAACCGCATCGCCTCGGTATTGAAGGACCGGGGCTTCAACCCCCGCCGCGGTTTTTTCCATCAGGGCCGGGGCGGCCACCTCGCCCTCGCCTCGGACCTCCTGGAGGAGCTGCGTCATATCGCCGAGCGCGTCGTCTTGGCCCTCATTCATCGCCGGGAGATCAAACCCGGGGATTTCACGATCGTCAGGAGGGGGGATAAAGAGTGTTGCCGCATGGAGGGAGAGGGGTTCAGGAGTTTCATCCGCCGCTATGAAACCACGATGGCAACACCCTTTAAGGTGGAGGAGGGGAAGAGGATGTCCGTCAATGCCTACCTCGACGAGATGGCGGATCGGTTAAGGCGTTGTCTGAAACTCGACGTGCCCTACCGCTCTTTGCGGATTGACTGACATGACCTGCATCGTGGCCTACGACATCGAGGACGACAAGATTCGCGGCCGGCTGGCCCGGTATCTGGAAAAGAAGGGAACACGGCTTCAGAAGTCCGTATTTGCCGTCGATGTGGAACGCCATGTGTTCAGAAAGTTTACCAGACAAATCGAGGGCATCGCCGGGAAAGAGGGCAAGGTGGCCATCTTCCGCCTCTGCATCGGCTGCCGTCGCAATGCCATAAAGATTGATGAGGAAGGATCGATTTTCTTTGTTGTCTAAATCATTTTCATTTGGAGGTGTATTTTTATATGTATGAAAAGAGAATACATCTGCTTAGTTGCGTGGGAGAGCGTCCCCTGGCCCTGGCGAGTCCTATAGCTACCCTCATGGCTCACCGAGGCTGGTCGGCGGGAAAAGTCGCGTTTACCCTTATGACAACGCCGAAAACAGAGAATCATGGCATCGCAGCCGCGAAATGGCTGACCGCCCGCTTCCCCGGCCTGAATGTAAGAACATTTGATTTTGAAGAATACAAGCCATGCTTGGAAAGGCTTATCGAACCGCTCGATGAGGTATACTTCAACGCCAATCCGGGGATGAACTGGCAAATAGCCTTTGTCTCGCAGCACCTGCCCGTTGAAAGATCCTTCCTGTTCGGCTCCGATTACGACCGCCTTTACATGTGGCCGCTGGGGCAGGACATTGCCGGCAGCCAGACTCATACTTGTGAGCTTGTTGATTTGGGTCTGGAAGGGTATAACGCCCTATCACCGGAGTTGCGCATCGACGCGGTGGAACAGGCGCCATCGGGCTTTTCCTGCACCAAACTTCGGCATTTCATTTGCCGGGGCCGGGGTAGGCGCTTCTTTGCGTTAACCCCGACGGGTGAAATACGAAGACAACCATCCAGTCTGAACTGGGAAGAGCTCATGGGCCGTCTGCTATGGCTCCAGGAAAGAAGGGGAATACTTTACCTCCTGTTCGATTTGAGATCCTTGGATTTCCAGAAGCCAGATACGCGATGCATTCTGGCAAAAAACTGCCCGGTCGGCAAGGCACTGCCTTATATTCCTAAAAAACACGGTTTGCAACCGCGCAATATCCTCCGTTTGGCTACAGCCCTTTTCAGCCCCCTTTCCTATGTCCACACCATGGTCACGAATGATGAACCCACAGCGGAACGCTGTTTTGTCGAGGGCATCGATTGCATTTTCCAGGAAGATCACAAGGCCCTGGAACATGAAATCGACGAATGGATCGCCGGCCGGCGCCTGCCCGCTGTGAAGAGCCTGCCGCCACCAAAAGAGCTTCCGGCAACACCACCGCCGCCGTTTCGGCCGTCGGAGCGACATCTGTTTGTCTGTGTAGGCGACAACCCCGATACGACACTGCAGGCCGCCAAATCCCACCAGCCCTCTTCGGTATGGCTTTTTTACGATGCCCAGACTCCCCGGATCAAGGATCAGTCTCGCCGCATTCAAGAACTACTCCGAAAGCGTTATCCGCAGGAAAACATGGCCTTACTGCCCACGGATCACCTGGGTAGCGGGATAATGACGACCATGGCCGGGATCAAGGGTGATTTCGCCGTCAATGTCACACCGGGAACGAAGTGGCAGGGCGTGGCCCTGGCCCTGGCCGCCCGTCGGGCCGGCGCCCCGGCTTATAGCATCGTCACAAGGGGGCCGCGGATCGAGAACCTTCAGGACAGTGGAGACGCCTTTCCCATCGTATCCACAAAGATCGAAGATCTGTTGGCGGTGCAGCCGCTTTCCGTCTCCTGGTCAGATAGGGACGAAGGTGATCAACAAAGATTATGGCGATTTCTTCTTGAAAATCTAAACACCGGGGTACTGAAGCAAACAGAAAAAATACAGGATATTGCCCTCCGTTCCACCGGCAGGAAGGCCTTTGTCTTCACCGATGCGGGCATGCGGTACGCCCCTGGGAAGCCGCTCTTCGCCATTGAGGAGACGTTCTTCTCATCCAAGGGCGGCGGCGGTTTCTGGTGGGAGATGACCACGGCCCAGGCCATTGCCGACCGGCTGTCGGGAACACCGGTCTATACCCAAATATCATGGCAACGCCCCGGGGAAAACGATATTCCTTCAAGCAACACCTATGCGGAAATAGACTGCGTTTTCCCCTATGGCAATAATATTGTGGCCGTTTCCTGCAAAACCGGACGGCCCGATCTGGAGACGGAGGCATTTCTCATTCGTGGCGAGGCATGGAGACGCTTCGGCCGCTTGTCCCTCTCCTGCATTTCCGTACCCGATAACGGCGTCCGAATAGGAGGAAAGAAAGTCGCAGGCAAGATCATCAATAAGGCTCTCATCCTGACCCCTTCCATCCTGGTGGACGCCGTCCGTCTGCGGGCCTGCCTCGATGCCTTCATAGCGTCTTTGAGAACCACTTCGGAAAAGCCGAAGCGATAGGACGGTCGCCGGGATGCTGTTTGAACGCCTGCCACTGTGAGCGGCAATGAAGAAGATGATGGATAACCGATTCCCTTTATTGTCTGAACCATTTAAGTTTTCATTGCACGCTCTTCCCGGAAACAGGCTAACCTTTTCGGTTGCCAATAGAGGTGGCAAGTGTTAATTAGAAGGAACGGCAGCAGAGGTAACCCGCGGTCCTTTGCCGGAGACGGGAATGAGGTATAAGTTTGGAGCGGCCAATAGCGCTGTTCAAGATCTTTGACAACCAAATCACTCTCGGAAGGCTATGAAAACAAGGAGTTATGTGTAGTTTATGATGTTTTTCGAAGGAAAAGCAAGAAGTCACATAAGTGAAAACGGGTTACTCTCGGAAATGGTCCCTGAAAGCCCCTATTGATGAGGGCTCAAGTGGCCGCTGTCGAAAATGGCTTCCGATTCGGAAGGGTTACGACTTTTCTTGGATACCACCAGAGGGCTTTGTGCCCGAGCGTTTGTCGAAAATGGCTTCCGATTCGGAAGGGTTACGACGCCGGTAGGGCCGGTAAACATTCTTTCATTCCTTGTCGAAAATGGCTTCCGATTCGGAAGGGTTACGACATCCGCAGGATTTCCCCTGACTTTCCGAAGCTGTCCGTCGAAAATGGCTTCCGATTCGGAAGGGTTACGACAGGGTCATTGCCCTGTTGGCCATTTGTTTATTAGTCGAAAATGGCTTCCGATTCGGAAGGGTTACGACTCAACCTTTAGAAGCGGCCTTGCGGGCCGCTTCTATGTTGAGTCGAAAATGGCTTCCGATTCGGAAGGGTTACGACATTGTGCCGTTCTGACAACCCCGTTTAGGAGGTTGTGTCGAAAATGGCTTCCGATTCGGAAGGGTTACGACCCGCCATCGACGCTTTGACAACTTACTACAGTTACGTAAGTCGAAAATGGCTTCCGATTCGGAAGGGTTACGACCAATAATGCAGCCGATAGGATCCTGGTTGTTTTGTCGAAAATGGCTTCCGATTCGGAAGGGTTACGACAAATATTATGTCATATGTAATCCTCAGCTGCATCATGTCGAAAATGGCTTCCGATTCGGAAGGGTTACGACATTTCCTCTCCTCGGTTCACGAGGTTATTAAGCTGGGTCGAAAATGGCTTCCGATTCGGAAGGGTTACGACGATCTTTACGGAGATTGTTGCAATCTCCGCTAACTTTAGTCGAAAATGGCTTCCGATTCGGAAGGGTTACGACTCGAGTAATCTATTCATACTTTTCTCCTTTCGAGTCATATGTCGAAAATGGCTTCCGATTCGGAAGGGTTACGACTTCTGGTCTGGCGGGACGCGCTCGAACCCCTTGACAGGGACGGTCGAAAATGGCTTCCGATTCGGAAGGGTTACGACACCACCAATTAGCGGGCGTAGGGAATGATCGACTGAGCTGTGTCGAAAATGGCTTCCGATTCGGAAGGGTTACGACTTACGGAGACCTTTGCGGCCTCCCCAAACTTTATTGTCGAAAATGGCTTCCGATTCGGAAGGGTTACGACTTATTTCCTGCCCCATTTCTGGGGCTGTCTCCGGTCGAAAATGGCTTCCGATTCGGAAGGGTTACGACCTGCTCGGGCCTCGAAGACCCTTGTGTCAGGGGTTCGTCGAAAATGGCTTCCGATTCGGAAGGGTTACGACTCCAAGCCGTATCGCCGGACATCTGGACTATAAGTCCGTCGAAAATGGCTTCCGATTCGGAAGGGTTACGACCCAAGCCGTATCGCCGGACATTTTGACTATAAGTGTCGAAAATGGCTTCCGATTCGGAAGGGTTACGACTTCTCTGCTCGTCGGTGGCCAGCGTGAAAGTAACGAGTCGAAAATGGCTTCCGATTCGGAAGGGTTACGACTCTCATGAAGTGCCTTCAGA
>ERZ795050.446-NODE-446-length-64851-cov-8.121674_pt1 | contig 64851 bp, 33 predicted proteins | sample MGYA00375134_ERZ795050 | MGnify/ENA primary metagenome ERZ795050 (study PRJEB30179, sample SAMN05720221) | activated sludge metagenome | isolation source: Anaerobic digester | place: Japan | collected 2015-05-26 ... | reverse complement strand
TATTCACAATAAGTAGAATAATTTAATGGCACTTTTGATATTTTGACCGACATAATCTAAAGATAGGCGTTCCCAGCGAACGTGCCGAACTAAAGTTCAGTGTTCCGGCAGGTGGGGCGTTGTCAGTGAACGTGCCGGACTAATGTTCAGCGCTCCGACAAGTGAGGCGTTCCCAAAAAAACCGTTCTAAAGTGCGCCCTTAATGAAATATGCGGTATTGGAGAAAAGGACTTTCAAATCTGTTCTGCCGCAATGATTGATGCGCTCTATTTCTACAGGAGTTTTTAGTGGGGGTCGGAGGATTCTGAAAGGTTAGAGAAGGTTTTACCGGAATTATCCGGATGCAGCCTGGCGTAAAAAGGAATGGCATATCGGATTTCTTTCCTTACACGCCATTGAACGATTGGGTTTGTATCTCTAAAAATCAACTGTCGTTTGAGCCTTTTCGTGGGAAACTCGGTATAGAGTTTGCAAAATGCTTCTCGTAAAAACAGCTTTGACAAGCTACATCCTGAGGTATCCACACACAAGGCCCTTCCGTTCTTAATCAGTGGGCGGATCGTGTCGTAAACTTGGAAGGCATCTTCCAAACTAGAAGAATACTTGACCCCGACTAATTCGCGTAAATTTAGAATCATTCTCACGCCGCTACACCCGCCTTTGTCAGCGAAGGATTATCCATAAACTGAAACCCATAGTAGGAGAGTATTGCTTCTGTTTCAGAGGGGTCTCGCCGATCTATCAACCTCGTAAAAGCTTCGCTGCAGGAGTCTTCGTTGAAAACCAGAATTTCCCGGTATTGCGTCGACAAAATGAATAAGGGTCTCAAAATATGCGTTTTGATCGGTGCTGAGCTAAGGTCTAACTCTTCTGAAGCGGGGAGCGCGATCTCTCTTTCCCTTAAAAAGTGTTCTGTTTCTTTGTTTCCAGCGCTTTCGGGGTCATATTCGGTGACGTATATTACTTTGTGCGGTGGACTAGAAATAAGCGTTAAGTAGATCACATAATCAGTCAGAGCCTTTTCCACCACGACTGCGTACCCTTTGTAACAAGCTTTCGTCATACAACGGATAAATTTGCGGATCAGTCTTCGGGGTGGTTTCGCTTGTCCCAACCCTTGGGCCATACGACAGGAAATTTTTTTTGCTTTTTTCAGATAATACGAAATAGTCAAGGATAACCTCCTATAGTGTCAGTTGCTCTGGAACGTGCTTTTCGCTCCGCTCCCATTCAGATGTCAAAGACCTTTTTGCCGTGTCTGAAGCCTCACCTTAGAACACCAAAGCGATCTTGGAGAGATTATCGCAAAACCAAATGAAAGAATTCGGAGGTGCTTGATCCCTTACGCGCTGCGCTTAGCATAGTCAAACCAAACGTGATCTGTTGAGATAAGGATTAACAAACGTCGGCTGATACACAAACAGGAAAAGTTCACGAAAATGAATCCGGAGCCGGTAAATGAATCTTGCAGACGATTTTTAAGAAAGCAAAACTGATTTGATCCGATCGAGAAAACTGAAAAGCAGGGGAGATTATATCAAACTGTTTGGAGATTTCCAAATAAACTCAAAAAAGATATCGACGCTTTCGTGTTCAGCTCTTTGGGCTTATAAGGCGAGGGAGCCAAGTTATTATCAAATGTTCGAACCGAATAGTAGAAAAGCGCGGTTCTATCGGATTCGTGGTTCCGAAAAGTTCGCAGTCGATACCCCGTTTAAAAACAGCTAGTGAATTTTACCCCCGACGAAGAGTACGAAGATTATCACGGGTAACCAGCAGGCTGACTTCGGAAGCCCAAGAAGTCTCGCGATCCGCCTTCTTGTGGGTTATCGCACAATAACTAACAGGACTGCGCGATCCGCCCTTCGTCCTTTTTTTTGGTCAGAGTTAAACATGCCGAACTAAGGTTCGGCGTTACCAGGCTGGCGTTCCAGGCTCTATTATGGATCGGCTCTTATCTCTCCTCCGTGTGCTCTGCGCCCTCTGTGCCCCCCCCTTTTTTCGCGTCCTCACGAAAAGAAGTGGCGCTTACGCCGCAATGACTACGTGGCCTAAAATTGCGGGATGGATTCTGCCCATGTTTCTAGAGTACACCCCATAATATGACTCACACCCTCGGCGGCTTTTTTGTGGGGTCATTCTTCGTGCGTTAAAGGGGGGGGTATTTTTAGGTCGTTTACACTTCCCGGGAGCGTGTCCTGAGCGATTATTCCGCGACATACCTGACGAGGTATCGATAAATGTTGTCACTCTCAAACCGGGCAAGGATGAAAACATCTCCGGCCTGTACCCGTACATTACCTGTGAACACGTCTTTATCGGGTTCCAAGTAATTCCATTCACCACCGTTGATCACAACGACTTCTTCTGCGTCTGGCACGACAATGCGGAAAGCAACAGATTCATTTGCCTGAAGACGCCTTTCCATTGGGTAGAGAAGAACCGCTTCACGTTCCTGAAAGAGAGAGTAGGTTTCTGGGAAGTCTTTTTGGAGGCCGTAGGCGTACGCGTTTATGAGTGATATCGCTATTGCGCTGTGAAATAGAGGATCGTCATCCGTTTCTTTACGTGCGTAGATGTGGAGCTCGTAATTTCCCTTTTCTGCGAAACGAGTACGTACTTCATACATATTGCCGGAGCGTTGAACGAAAACCTGCGCCTTCCTTGGGTTACGGTCAGGACCATAGAGTGTCACTAACATTGCCGATCCTTCGTTAACGCCAAATTGGAAAGTTTCTTCTTCACGAACGCGCATATTCTCGTAAACGTCAGAGAGTAATTCGACACCGCATCGGAAGCAATTAGGCCAGGATTTGGGTATACTTAAATATTTTTCTTTTGTCATCTTGGGTTCCAGGAGTTGCCAATCGTTGTTTTTCGGAAAGTGAGTATGAATCAATTGCTCCGGTGGCGTAAAGAAGTAGAACTCATCAAAATGCTTGATATACTCTCTTCCAGAAAGGTACCCCGCGCCCCACGTACAATCGACAAGATACCACTTTCCTTCTATTCTGACGGCGTTCCAGGCGTGGTTCGTCGAGCCGCTCATAAATGTATCAGGGGAGTAGCTAGCCCCTTTCGCCCAACCGGAAATCGTTACAGCTTCAAGTCCCGCGCTTCTACTCATAGTTTCAAACAAATCCGAATATCCCTGGCATACAGATTTGCCGCTGTGTAGAATCTCTTCGAGAGTTCTTGGTTCGTTTCGCCCGGAAAAATAGCTTTCGGTGTCGTAACGGATATTTTCTGTCAACGAAACGAAGATAGCCCGCGCTTTTTCTATGTCAGTAGAAGCGTTTTTGGTTAGTCGGATCGCCAAATCCCCAGGGCGTTCGTTGGGTTTCAGTTTTACGGAGCGGGCATAATCATCGATTTTATCGAAGTTAAACGCGTTCTTGTTTCCGTAGCCCGTCACAAAGGTCAGGAAGAGAAGAGAAAGAATAAGCAAACGAAAAATAAACGCTGATTTTTGCATTTTTCCATTTTCTATGAATGAAGAAACCGTCTCACGGATACGAGCCCTTACAGAAATCTTCGTTTTCAGCCTTATCATTCTTAAACCTCCTTATAAAATTCAGGCATTTTTGCGCTCACGCAATTTTTTAGTCCGGAGTTATTGTCAAATTCGGTAAAATCCCCTGTCGATACCCCGTTTAAATACAAGAGCGGTATGAACGCGTCGATGCTCTCTGTCCTTCGCATATATTTCGGTAGTATCTGACTGTTGAATTTCACTTCCGCTTTCCGGCTATCTACTCTTGGCCCTTTGACCTTGCATCCGTTATAATCTCAAAGGCGTTTCTCAGGCGGGGAATATGGAAGAAAGTCTGTCTAGGGAATATCTGCGATTACAGAGTTACTTCGGGCGACTATTTCTTTTGAGTCGAAAGCGCCGCGAACACCAACATGGATCGTAAGGGGGCGGTCGGGTTAGTGTTCGTAGTCTTCGTTTTATTTTGACTGCTCCTGAATCCGATCAATACCGAAAAAACCCCTCTTTCGGAAAAGACTATTTTCGGGCTATATGTGATAAACAGGGCGTCTGCGGTTTCTCTTTTCCCCGAATCCCGGAATCAGTAAAACGATTCCATTGACCGTTCCGTTGATTTTTCGCTTTTTGCCTTTCGTGGCGTTTTTGGCTAGACTCGGGTTATCGCGCGCTTTCGGTTTCTGATTTTTTGTCCGGCTTCATTAGTTCCATAAAAAAAGCCTCCTCACAACGCTTCTCGGACTTTACTACAAATCCGGTGTTCAGAGCGATCTCAGTCAGAAGTTCGGGTGACAGCATCCGATCTTTCCATCCGACCCCGTAAGCCGTTTGGATCGTTTTATTATTCATCTTCACAATGACCGGAACCACAAAGGTTTTCCGAATCGGTTCCTCGCAGGCCGGGATCACGGTATCCCAGATATAGAAAACACCTCCCGTTTTCAAGGTTCGAAAGGCTTCTCGAAAGATTTGCGAATATTCTGTTGGCTTAACGTACATCAAAAAATAAAAGGCGGTGACGGAATCGAAAGAAGAATCCGGTAAGGGTAAGGATTTCGCATCCGCGACGATTTTTATCGGGCCTTCCCGCGTTTCATCCAGTTCTTCTTGACGCTTGTCTACCGCGGTTACGCGTTGCCCGAATAACCGGCCGACTACGCCTTCGCCCCCGCCGCCCAGATCCAATATCTCTCCGGAGATCGGAGGCGCCTCAGTAAAATCGACGGTTTGTGGCTTGCCAAGGCGTATTGATTTCGTAAAACTACTGATAATTCTTAATAACCAATGTAATGGGAAAAAGGTCACGAGAGTCGCCTCCGATTTTGGTACTTCTCTATGGATCTTTCGTCCATAATCACGCGCATCTCCTGAAACGAATTCTCCGCATACTCGCGATAATCGAACCCTTCGATGGAGGGAATATGGCCCGACCGTACGTGGCCATCTTGACAACGCCCACAAGGCGTTAAAATGCATAAGCATGAACCGCATACCATCAAACCGGAGCCGATGGAAGGCTGTCACGTCCCCGAAGTAATCCCGGAGTGTCCGCTCGCGCTTTTCGATCGGCAATACGCCATAAGACTCAGAAGCATAGAGTTATTGTCAAATGTTGTGGAATAAGCGAAACCGAGCGTATCCTCCAGCAATCCGTTAAACAACGACAATTTTCATTCTTGAGCGTTGAGATACTGATTCCTTTCCAGAACAGACTGAATCTCTTGGAATCCCTGCAGTTTGCGCCACTTCGGGGTATTTTGTCCTCGAAGGAAAAGATTAAAAATCTACTCTTGGCCGTTTGGCCTTTACCGGCCCGATTCTCGTTTGGATCTCCCGCTCTCGGTGATAGCCATTTCGGTAGACTTGCCTTTTTCCTTTTTCATCCCGTAGCGTTTTGGTCTTTTCAATGTATTCGCCGCTTTCGTTCTTTAAGGCTATGCCGAGTATGACCCTCGCCCCGTGTTTGGGCGGTTCTTTAAAATTGCTGACGACTTTTATTTCGTTTAAACTGCGTGCTTCTGGTTTCCATTGATTTTTCGCTCTTTGGGAAACTACCTCCCAACGCGCATCCTCTTTTTGGTCACGTCGGCTCTTTTATATGGTCGTTCGGACGCTTCTTTCGTTCTTCACTTTTTTCACATATTTCGATTATCACTCCGAGCCCAACTCCTCTGTCTGTTTGCTTTCCTTTACCTCTCCAGAGAATCCTACTCTTCCCGTATACTGCTCAATAACACCCTGTTCCAGTTCATTTCTCGTTTTCGCGAGAAAGGAAGACTCTCTCAACTCCCCGAGGCTTCGTTTCTTGATTTCGGATTGTTCCAAGCGATGGGCGATATCGAGAGCTTCTTCATAATAAGCCTTTCTTTTCTCTTCGGATTCGGTAAGCTCATACAGGTTTATGAGGATTGCCGAGAGTAATCTCAGAGAATTTGTCGAAAACAGCGATTGTTTTGCGAACTCTCGACTCCTTTCTAGGGAGTTGTTATACCATTCTACGGCTTCTAGGTCTCTACCAATTTGTTGATATAGAGTCGCTAACCTATTACCGAAATGTATGCTTAATCTCAAGTAGCTTCTTTTTCGGTCAAATTTCATTATTTCTTCTAGAAACATTAAACTATTTTGATAAGCCACTATAGCTTTTTCATAATTTAATTGGTTTTCTTCCAGTTCTCCTACGCGTTTATAAATTCGCGAAAATTTCCTCTTAAACGACTTTTTTTTCAGATAACGGTCTCGGTTCTCTTGATTTATTGGAGATTCATCGCTGAAGCAGCTATTGTAACACCTTACCGCGTAATCGATTCGCTCCCAATCTACAGCGTCTAAAGCACTCCAGGACTCAACTTTATAGGAGATGAGCGAAAGAACCCTTTCAATGGAATCTACCATTGAGATCCAAAATTCAATATTATTCCCTTGCTTAAACAACTCTTCAGAGAAACGAAAACTTTTCATACAACTGTCGAAATCTCCGAGGTGGTTCCAGCCTTTTGCCATATCGATAAGTACGGGTATGTTTTTTTGAAGCTGGTCTTTATAAGTCACTAGAGTATTCAAAGCATTATTCAAAATTGCCCTCAGGTCACCGTCAAGATTCCTTATTGAATTTATCGTTACGAGGATTGTGTGATAGTTAAATATCACCCGCTCAGGATTATCGTTCCGATCCACCTCAGAGATTCTTTGCAAACAATTAATTATCTCGTTCTGTTTTTCCCACTTCCAGAAGTACTGGTTTCTTACCATCTGTACCAAGGCTTCTTTAAAAGAATTCTGAGCGCTTTCTTTCGATCCTCCGCTGTTTTCTATATCGTCGAACATGTTCCAAAGAGAATTCGAGTATACTTCTAACAAATTGCCCTCTAAGCAGGCTCCTTGGGGCATCGAATGTGTTCGAAGATAATTGACGATTATTGCCAGCGTCTCGACAGTATTCTGAACAAAACCAGGAATTTCTTTGAAATCCCCGGACGTATATTCGTTTGTTAAAAGTCCGATACAAACCTTCACGTACTCTTTCAGGCTTTCTGACAGGGTTCCAAAAAAGTGAATATCAAGGGACGTCTGAAGTGTTCGGCGATTAATAACAAACTTACTCAGAGTCCCGATCGCTTTCTGAACATATTTAGAACCCGCCTTACTATTTCCCGATCTTAATTCGATTATCCCGAGACCGATGTAAGCGTTAATTTTGTCTTTCTGACTTTCTACCCAGTTTGGGTTTAGTGTATTCCTGTCTTTCCCCATTTCATCAATTAAAACCAACGCGCCTCGATACTTGGCTTCCGCTGTTTGCAGCTCTCCCAGTTTTACGTGTTTTCTCGCTTGTTTGCATAGTATTCTCGCTTGTTTGAATAGAGCTAAATGAAGCGCTTCTTTAGATTTCCAAATAAAATACTCGTTGAGATTTCGCTCTAATAAACTCCTCAAACCCTTTTCAGCTTTCTCGAACACGCTATTGGCATCCTCTTCACGGCCCTCGGCTTCTTTCAATTCTCCAATTACAAGCCAGCTCATACATAAATCTTGTCCCCATTCGGCGTTGTCGTTGTCTTCCTTCGACAATTCCAGGAGGATGTTGTTACTTTCTTCAAGACGGGCTTTCGCTCGGCCGAGGTCTTGCATCCTGAAAGCGGCTTTCCCGATTTTATACAGGATCACTGCGTGAAGGTGCCGCCATTGCGTATTCTTTTCATCGGACTTTAAAAGTTCTTTGACAATCTCTTCGCTTTGTTCGTATTTCCTCAATGCCTGCGAAAGAACGAACTTTTTAGCTCTTTCGAATTCTTTTTCCATTTCGGCCTCTTCCATTTCGGCCTCTTTCATTTCGGCCTCTTTCATAAGGCTGACACTCAAATCCATTTTCCAGAGACGGTTCTCAGGTTCTTGACTACATAGTTCTCTCATTATTCTTGAAGCTTCTCTATAGGCATCTGCAGCTTCGCGAACATAATAGCGACTTTGTTCCAGTATATCGATTTGCCCCCGCTTTCTTAACATAAAGTAACTGTCTCTTCTCTCTTCTTGATCCATCGCCGTAAGGCTGTCCCCAATTCGCCTCCAGCAGACGCTTTGATAGTGTTTCCATTCTCGATCGGTATCATTCGTATTCTCAAGCAACCTCAGGATTGTCTTGTAGTAATGCAGAGTGTCTCGCGGTCGCCCACTTTCTAAGCCAAGATCCCCGAGGCGGCCTAAGCTTATGATGTAACACCGCTTCCAGTCGCGGTTTTCGGACGATTCATCGGTGAGCTTTTTCATAATTGTTCTGCTTTTTTCGAATGCCTCAATTGCCCCCTGAACGTCCCCAGTGACTTTACGTCTGTCGCCCATTCTATTCCAACTTTCTGCTAGTCCGTATTGGTAATCGTCCTCGTTTGGATACGATCGAGTTAAGTTCGTCAAAACCCCGTGTTGGATTTCCAGCAGCCATCTTCCCCAGTCGGTTTTTCCGTGGTTGATGAGATAATCTGATTCGTGGCGCAGGAAAAGTGCGAACCGGTAGAGCGTCCGCGGTTCCGTTTCCGTCTTCAGATAGTGATTCACGATACCTTTGAATCCAGTTTCTTCCGATTCTTTATGGTGCGAGGCCACGTAACGCAAAAGGCCTGTAATGACCTTTTCAGGAAGCTTCTCCTTCACTTCGACCGTAAAGCTTTTCTTGAACAATTCAACCAACCGGCCACGGGTCATCTCGTCCCTCTCCGTGGAGGCGTACAGGTGTATCCCAACATTTTCGATCGCATAGTCTAACGGTTCTTCCCACCCATACTCTTCCTCTTCCTTCAACCGCTTCCAACCATACTCCGCGAGTAATCCGTGTCCATCGAGCGGATAGATCTTGTATATGCCTGCAGCATCGCTGACCAACCAGTCCATAAGCGATTTGTGGACCGGGATCAATTTTCTATCTGTTCGGATGAACAATGTTCCCATCTTTTGGAACAATCGATCCGCTTCCTTTTGTGTGGATAGGTTCAGAATTTTTTTTAAATCTTCCTGGTCAAGCGGCTCCGTTGCCGCTGCGATAATGTTGAGAAGGGGCAAAACGCGTTCTTCGTAATCCCGTATCTCTTCAGGACGGTTTGGCGAGAATCGCCTTTCATAGTTCCGTTTATAGAAAGCGTTCATTCCGATCGGGAATTCATCCAGTTTGTCCAAATTCAAATCACCAAGCCGGATGCTTCTCACCACTTCGACCGCATAGAGGAACATTCCTTGGCTTTTCTTCACGATTTCTTTTGCATACGCATTTGCTTTTTCTTCGTCTGGAACGATCTGCTTCAAATGCTTCTCGAGGTAATGTCGGATATCGTTATCGTTGTCCTGTGACTCTATAGTGATAGCCTCAGATCGGTATTCCGCAAGATCCGAGTTGACTAGCGGATCGTCCCGGCTCGTCAGGATCAGTCGCAACCATGGAGGGGTCTTCTTGAACTCGTCCCGGATAAAGGCGGTGATATCGTTTGAATAGGCGTTGTTCGCCTCGTCTACAGCGTCGATGACGATGACTTTCTTTGCCCCCGGTTCCATCGAAATGCCGTAGAGAGAATCCACAACCAGCTTTTTAAAGAGCTCTCTCGGTTTGTCTTTGTACTCGGATAGCGTGTTATCTAACCTGCTGTTCGGGTCCAGAAGCCTTTTCCGATATTCCGGGATCTGGGTGCTCAGCTGATAGGCGATGGATTTCACCAGGTTTGCCGGGTTTTTCTTCTCCGAGTCCTCTGCTTTACAAAAATGATAGGCTATCACTTCGGCTTTGCTGCATATCTTAATCGCTAACGCGGTTTTTCCAACCCCCGGGCCGCCAACGATCCAAAATACGCGTGAGGGAGAGTCACTCGAAAGCCATTTGTCTATCTTTTCGAAAACCCATTCCCGTCCCTGAAACTCTTCATAACCCAGCCAATCTGTTTGAAAGTCAATCCGTGGGAGAAGGCTTTGCAACACGGCGTCTGCCCCTTCCGTGTCGAGTTGCCATCTACCTCGTAGAATCTCCAGGATTCTTGCCAGGTGGCGTTTGTAATTCTCCTGCACAAGGTTTAATTCTGTATCAAAACAGTCTCGTACATCAAGGTTTTGGAGCCGAAAGATCGACAGCGGAGGTACGCTGCCAGACTGAACCATAAGTGGGATTATGTTTCGTACCCCTTTCCCGCAGGCTTTTGCCAATTCGTTAAGGCAGAACCCGTCCGGACGGCGCACAGAATGCAAGGTCATAAGAAAAAGCAGGAACCCTTCGTTTTGCGCCTCGACTATTTGTTCCAACCCATCCTCGATATACTGTTCCCAGTCTGTTCCTGCCAACAGCCTTTCTAGGTCATACCATACCTAGTATCCCTTGGCATTCAGATCCTCTTTCAACTGTGATGCGAGCCTTGAATATCTATCATGCCCGTAAGAAAGAAAAATAAAACCCATCCCTATCCCTCCCGAACTGTAAGATAGATTCGTAAGCAAGTAAACGCCGGTTATGCAAGAAAAACGTTGGCCCTAATTGTCCTTATAACGCTCTTTCCGTACGATTTTTAAGCCAATTCTGCGGAGAATCTCTTCATACTCCAAAAAGCCTGCGTCTTTAGCTTTGTCAGCCTCTGAAAGGGTGGCCCATTCGCGGATGTCCGGATGGATCTTGAGCGTATCCCTTATTTCCCGCCCCGGTTTTTCTGCGTCGGCAACATAACCGCATACCCTCTTTCTTGCAATCCACCGGTTGTGTTCCAATTGGGATAGCTGTTCTTTTTCTGCCTTTGAGAGGGTATCGAGCGTCACCGATTCGCGTTGGTCTTCTTCTTTTGCCATTTCCAACCCGAGGTACGAGAGCTTGTACGCGATATGCCTCGCTGCGATGCGGTTCTCGTCTTTGAAAGCGTCGTTGAGTTTTTCCCATTCTTCCCCTATTTGTTTCTGCGGTAACTGAGTATAAAATCCGTGTATCGATTTCGCAAGCGCATCGATTCTATCTGTACCCTCCAGCAATTCTTTAGAAGAAATCACTTCTTCTTCGAAAACCGCGCGAACCATAAGCGTCTTTAAATTTTCCTTTATCCGCGGCAGCTTCGTCCAATAGGGGCGGTGTTCTTGAACCGGAAGGACGATTGTCGGGTTTTCGAGTGTCCTTCGAGTTTGATAAAAAACGCGCCGCGCTTTCTGACATTCCTGGTATAACACGCGTTCGTCGTCGTTGAGAACGACGCACAAGTTAATCCGATTGAGCAATTCGAAGGGAGGGGCGGAAAAAAACGCGGCATTTTCGTATTGAGTCCACTCTACTTGATCCCCCAGTTCTCGTAGGAAATCCGGAACGGGTATCGAGTTGTCCAAAACTTGGATTATCTTAATCGGTACGTTGCTAGGCAGACGATACATTTGAATCCATTCGAGCGCGAGAGGTTCAAATAAGCGGCTATTTCCGATAACCAACAGCACGATCTCCTCCGTTTCGAAAGATTCGGGAGATAGCGCGGAAGAAAAGAACGTGTCGGCAATATACGCGGCAAACCGTTGATCCCACTGGAAGGCATGGATATCCGTATTCCCGGTGGTGTCGTTTCCTTTGAGCTCCTTGAAGGCCATCAGCGTTGCATAATGATGTAGAAGTACAGCGATTTTCAGAGGAGTCGCGCGTTTTATGCGAGAGGCGAGTCCCTCGATGGCCTTCAATCTTTCAAGATTCAGGACTTCGTCTTCTTCAAGTAGGAAAACCTTAGACGCTTTGGATATACCCGCTCGATTTAGGAGAGAAGGGGTCACGATTGGCGCCGCAAGAATCGCGTACCGGGCGTTTTCTCTGGGGTAGGCCTCTGTGTTCGCGCTTTCAGTAACGAGAAGGACTATCTGCTGTTTAGGCGTATTCATCAAGACATCTTCCAGTAAACGCTTGGTTTTACTGTTTAGCCCCATAAGGATCAGATGGTTCCGGAATGTAAAATAAACGCGGATAACTGTCCACCATTCTTTGAAAACTGAAAAGATGAGCGCCAGGATCGTGAAAAACATAAAGATGACCGCGGCGAATCGCGCCGTGACGAGAAGAACGGGGGGATCTGGGAATGCGTCGTTCACCATTAAAAGGATCGAGGGAATAAAAGGTTGAGTGAAGAGTTGTACGCATAGGTTTATCGCCGTTAACATAGGAAGAGGTTTATCTAGTAAGTCATAGTACTGATACCAACCGATCATCCCTGAAAAATAGATGATCAACCCGATGTAGATGAAAACCTTCCAATTCGTCCGTTTCATGTTACCCCCTTAACGCTGCCATTGATAGCGAATTCGCAACCGGTTATTCACGCCACGAAATCTCTCGAAACCGTTTGCTATCAAGCTCCTGAAGATGGGAAATGGTAGAAAGAATATGGTTTTTCAAAGCTTCATTGCGTCCAATAAGCGCGCCGAAAGGTCCCACTGATTTCTGCGCAGGCTCTCTCTCTACTGTACCTTTGGTTCCTTAAAAAGAGTCTTCTCGTTCCTTTTGAAAACCCGTTGGGATCGAAAACACCGACAACCCGAGTCTTCTCTATCTTTCACTCATTTACAGATTTGCCAGCGGTAATCCTTTTGTCTACCCCTCATTGTAGGAATCTGTTTTCGTGTTCGTGATATTAAATATTGTAGCATATATTTTCAAACATTTCTCTCTTCGTGTGGGTATAAAAATTGATGCGAAACAGAAAGAAAGGAAAGAAGAGGAGATCCGCCTTTTGTCGTTTTTACGCCGCGACGCCCGCGTGGGGTTATCGCGAGGTAACTAGTGGGCTGACTGCGAAAATCCACGAAGTCCATCGGTTCGCCTTCTTGTGGGTTATCATACAGTAACTAACGGGACTGCGCAATCCGCCTTTTGTTCTTTTTTATTGTTCAGAGGTAAACATGCCGAACTAAAGTTCGACGTTCCCAGGACGTTCACAAGAATCTTTTCTCTGTGCCCTCTGTGCGAACCCTGTTTCTGTTCCAAGACATGCCAACTTAAAAGTTGGCGTTCCCAAGAATTTCTCCTCCGTGCTCTCTGTGCCCTCTGTGCGAACCCACTGTTTTCGCGCCGGCACAAAAACAAACGGCGCTTACGCCGCGTTGACCACACGAACTAAAAACCGTGCGATCGATTCTGGCCTTGTTTCTTGATGCTACCTCAAAACTTGACACACACCTCATCCATCCAACGCGTACCAGTCATCGTACAATCCAATGAAATGTCCGAGCTTAACGTTTACGTGATAATGACCAAAAAACCAGAGTTTAAAGCGGATAAGTGGGTAAAGGGATTCTAAGAACTGCTCGGTGGGGTCTGGAAACCGATTGTCTCCGCGCAACACGATCCTCTTGATCGTTAAAGGAGCGGCGTGGGTTAGAACATAATCGACTTCATTATCGTGTATTTCGAGTGTCTCCAATGCATGTTGGGTTTCTTCCCACGACGGCTGTTCCTGCGGCCACCAGGATAGCCCTGGGATACGGAACTCTTTGTCTATGGATAGTCCGCCGCCCATCGCAAAGAAACGCCGATTGTCGATCGTATAGATGTTACCTCTTCTGAGATGATACAGCCCGGGTTGTATCACGCCAACTTCAGCTCCGAATCGAGTCTCTGTCGGTAAGCGATCCAGTCGATCGAAATTTTCGTGGTTCCCGTCGATAAACAAAACCGTAGATCCCTTTGATCCGAGCTCTCTTAAGAGGACTGCTTCTTTTTCTGTTGGTTCCGCTTCCCATAAAAACCCGAAATCCCCGAGAATGATGATAAAATCCTCCGGTCTGAAATTTATCTCCGAAAACCGCGAATCGATGGTTCCGTGCGTGTCGCCCGAGATGTAGATCATTCTTCGTCTCCTAGTATGGGCCGTCCTATCAGGCAAAAAAAGCGAAAAAGGCTCGACTCAAGATACTTTTTGTCTTATGAGGCCTATCGAATAACCGGTTGCAGATCACAGGAATGTTGTTTGAGAGTAATTTGATTCCAGCTGCTTGTTCGTCATAGCGGTTTCTTGTGTTAGCAAATGAAGAAAAAGTGTTTTCCTTCCATCTTCACACCTTTAATATCATTGGGGTTCCAGTCTCAGGCTCTTTTGTACTCCAACGTGCATCCGCTCCGGAAGTGGCGTTTTAATTTTCTTGCGCACGTTCTTCCGTTCGGTTTCGGGTATTTCTGGCTACTCACTGCGTTTCGTGTTCGCTTCACTCAATCCCAAAGATTTCTTTCAGATCTTCCAGCTCGTTATGCTTAACGCCCGCCTCGACTAGAGATTTCGTGATACCGGAGGCTTCTCCCCAATATTTCCGCTTTTCTTCCTCGTTCTCAACTACGGAATAAAGGTCCAGGAGCGCATAGACTAATCCAATATTAAAATCTATCTCCTGTGGTGCCCGGTTGACCAAGGATAGACGGAGCTCTAACACTTTAAGTAAGTATTCTTTCGCCCGTATAGAGTCCCCTCGTTGTTCGTGAAGTATTCCAAGTCGGCTTAACGAAATCCTATAACTGCGCTGCCATTTGGTGTTTGTGGGGTCTTTTTCCGTCAGTTTGAGTATAATCGCCAACTCTTTTTCGTAGGCGTCCTGCGCTTGTGAGAGGTTTCCCTGCGCTGCTTCGATATCCCCGATCCTGTACCAGCTTACGCTTAAGTCCCGTAGCCAGTCGGTGTTCGTTGGGTCTATCTTCGATAGTTTGAGCCTGATCGCCAGAGCTTTCTCGTAGGCGTCCCGTGCCTGGTCCAGGTTCCCTCGCTTCGCTTCGAAATACCCGATCTTGCTCCAGCTTACGCCAAGGTCCCGTTGCCAGTCGGTGTTCGTTGGGTCTATCTTCGATAGTTTGAGCCTGATCGCCAGAGCTTTCTCGTAGGCGTCCCGTGCCTGGTCCAGGTTCCCTCGCTTCGCTTCGAAATACCCGATCTTGCTCCAGCTTACGCCAAGGTCCCGTTGCCAGTCGGTGTTCGTTGGGTCTATCTTCGTCAGTTCGAGCCTGATCGTCAGGCCTTTCTCGTAGGCTTCCTGCGCCTGTGAGGGGTTCCCCCGTGCCTCTTTGTTATCCCCGACCTTACTCCAGGTCACGCCGAGGTCCCGCTGCCATTTGGTGTTTGCGGGGTCTTTCTCCTTTAGTTCGAGCCTTATCGCCAGAGCTTTCTCGTAGGCGTCCCACGCCTGGTCCAGGTTCCCTCGCTTCGCTTTGATATCCCCGATCTTGCCCCAGCTTACACCAAGGTCCCGTTGCCAGTCGGTGTTCGTTGGGTCTATCTTTGATAGTTCGAGCCTGATCGTCAGGCCTTTCTCGTAGGCTTCCTGCGCCTGTGAGGGGTTCCCTCGCGCCTTTTCGATATCCCCGACCTTACTCCAGCTCACGCCAAGGTCCCGTTGCCATTTGGTGTTTGTGGGGTCTTTCTCCGTTAGTTCGAGCCTGATCGCCAGTGCTTTCTCGTAGGCAACCCGCGCCTGTGACAGGTTCCCTCGCGCCTTTTCGATATCCCCGAACTGACTCCAGCTCACGCCGAGGTCCCGTTGCCATTTTGTGTTCGTGGGTTCTTTCGCTGTCAATTCGAGGAAGATCGTCAGGGTTTTCTCGTAGGCGTCTCGCGCCTGTGAGAGGTTCCCCCGCGCCGCTTCGATATCTCCGATCTTGTTCCAGCTCACGCCGAGGTCCCGTTGCCATTTCGTGTTTGTGGGGTCTTTCTCCGTTAGTTCGAGCCTGATCGTCTGGGCTTTCTCGTAGGCGTCCTGCGCCTGTGACAGGTTCCCTCGCGCCTTTTCGATATCCCCGACCTTACTCCAGCTTATGCTCAAGTCTCGTTTCCAGCCGGTGTTCTCCGGATACGCACCCACAAGCTCTTCGAGAACGGAATGCTGCCTTTGAAGCATCCATCGTGCCCATTCTGCGTTCCCGTGCTTACTGTCGTAAACATAACGATTATGAAGGAAGGCGGCTAAGGCGTGCTTTGCCTCCGGTTGCGCTTCTGCTTTCAGAAAACGACCCACGATACCTTTGAATCCGGTTTCTTCAGATTCTTTATGGTGCGCGATTACATAGGTCAGAAGGGCGTCGATGACTTTTTTCAGAGGCCTTTCCTTCCTCTTTCCCGCGAAGCTTTTCTTGAACAATTCAACCAACCGGTTCCGGACCGTCGCGTCCTTCTCCGGCCTCTCCTTGGAGGCGTATAGGTGTATCCCAACGTTTTTGATCGCATAGTCAAACGGGTCTTCCCACCCACGCTCTTCCTCTTCCTTCAACCGCTTCCATCCGTTCTCCGCGAGTAATCCGTGCCCATCGAGCGGATAGATCTTGTATATACCTGCAGCTTCGCTGACCAACCAGTCCATCAGCGATTTGTGGACCGGGATCAATTTTCCATCTGTTCGGATGAACAATGTTCCCATCTTTTGGAACAAACGATCGGCTTCCTTTTGTGTGGATAGGTTCAAGACACTTATTAAGGTTTCTCTGTCAAGCGGCTCCATAGCCGCTGCGATAATGTTGAGAAGCGGTAAAACGCGTTCCTCGTAATCCCGTATCTCTTCAGGACGGCTTGGCGGGAATTGCCTTTCATAGTTTCGTTTATAGAAAGCGTTCATTCCGATCGGGAATTCATCCAGTTTGTCCAATTTCAAATCCCCAAGCCGGATGCTTTTCATCACTTCGACCGCATAGAGGAACATTCCTTGGCTTTTCTTCGCGATTTCTTTTGCATACGCATTCGCTTTTTCTCCGTCCGGAACGATCTGCTTCAAATGCTTCTCGAGGTAATGTAGGATGTCGTTATCGTTGTCCTGTGACTCTATAGTGATAGCCTCAGATCGGTATTCGGTCAGGTCCGAGTTGACTAGCGGATCGTCCCGGCTCGTCAGGATCAGTCGCAACCACGGAGGGGTCTTCCAGAATTCGTCCCGGATAAAGGCGGTGATATCGTTTGAGTAGGCGTTGTTTGCCTCGTCTACAGCGTCGATGACGATAACTTTCTTTACCCCCGGTTCCCTCGGAATGCCGTAGAGAGGTTCCACGACCAGCTTTTCAAAGAGCGTTCTCGGATCGTCTTTGTACTCGGACAGCGTGTGCTCCAACCTGCTGCTTGGATCCAAAAGCTTGTCTCGATATTCCGGAATTTGCGTGCTCAGCTGATAGGCGATGGATTTGACCAGGTTTTCCGGTTTTTTCTTTTCCTGATTTTCGGCTTTACAAAGGTGATGGGCGACCACCTGTTCGTATTGATCGCATATCTTGATGGCTAACCCAGTTTTCCCCACGCCTGCTTTCCCTTTGATCCAAAGCACGCGACGGGGCGTTTCCGCTTCCAACCATCCTTGTATCTGCTCAAAGAGCCATTCCCTTCCACTGAACTCTTTATGACCGAATCGATCAGCGGCAAAATCGATGGGGGGAAGAAGCTGTCGCAAGGTCGCTTCACCCCCTTCTGATTCGAGGGTTCGTTCCCTTCGTAAGACTTCGAGAATTCTGTTCAGGTAGCGGGTATACCTTTCAGGGTGGAGGGTTAAGGTATTATCCAGACAGTCGTGGATATCGAGGTATTGGAGACGGCAGATGGAGAGTGGAGGTTTGCTGCCGCATTGAACCAGAACCGGGATAATGGATCGGATCCCCTCCGCGCAGGCTTTGGCCAACTCGTTGAGGCAAAACCCGTCCGGACGGCGTACCGAATGATGGGTCATCAGGAAGATCAGATGCCCTTGATCCTCTAAGCGTCTGGCTTTCTCCAAGCCTTCTTCGATATACTGCGCCCAGTCCTTCCCTTCGATCAAACGCTCAAAGTCGTACCACACCTCATAGCCCTGGCTTTCCAGGTCCGTCTTCAGTTTCCTCGCCAGAACGGAATAGGCGTCGTGTCCATAGGAAAGGAAGATAAAGGGTATTCGTTCCATCTTCACACCTCCAATCTCATTGGGATCCGGTCTCGAGCCTTTTTGTACTCCAAGGTACGTCCGCTTCCGGAAGGGATGCTCTAATTTACTTGTCACACGTTCTTCCGTTCGGTTTCTAGCGTTTTGGTTACTCAGTGCGTTTCGTGTTCGCTTCACTCAATCCCAAAGATTTCTTTCAGATCTTCCAGCTCGTAATGCTCAACCCCCGCTTCGACTAAGGATTTTGTGATGCCATAGGCTTCTTTCCAATACTTCCTCTTTTCTGCAACGTTCTTAACCACAGAAGAAAGGTCCAGAAGCGCATAGACTAATCCAATACTAAAATCTATCTCGTTTGGAGCCCGATCAACCAAGGATCGATGGAGCTCTAATACTTTTAGAAAGCATTCTTTCGCCCGTTTAGAGTCTCCTCGTCGTTCGTGAAGTATTCCAAGTCGGCTTAACGAAATCCCATAAACGTGCTGCCAGCCGGTGTTTTCGGGGTCTTTGTTCGTCAGTTCGAGCATAATCGCCAGGGCTTTCTCGTAGGCGTCCCGCGCCTGTGACAGTTTTCCTAGCTTTCTTTCTACATCCCCGACCTTGGTCCAGCTCACGCCGAGATCGAGTAACCAGTCAGTGTTCACCGGGTCTTTCGCTGTCAATTCGAGCAAAATCGCCAGGGTTTTCTCGCAGGCTTTCTGCGCCTGGGCGAGGTTCCCCCTCGCCGATTCGATGTCCCCGATCTTGCTCCAGATCTTACTTAAGTCCCGCAACCATCTGATGTTCGTGGGGTCTTTCTTTATCAGTTTGCGCAGGATGGTCAGCGCTTTCTTGTAGGCGTCTTGCGCCTGTGACACGTTCTCCCAGCTCGCTTCGATATCCCCTATCTTTCTCCAGCTCACGCTCAGATCCCGCAGCCATTCGGTGTTCTCGGGGTCTTTCGCTGTCAATTCGAGCATAATCCTCAGTTCTTGCTCGTAGGCGGCCCGCGCCTGTGGCAGATTCTCCCGCATATTTTCTAGATTGCCGATTCTGTTCCATCTTATGCTTAAGTCGAGTAGCCAGTCGGTGTTCGTAGGGTCTTTCTCAGTTAAATCGAGCGCGATCGCCAGCGCTTTCTCATAAGCGTTCTGCGCCTGTGAGAGGTTTCCCCGAGCCGTTTCGACATCCCCGATCTTGTTCCAGCACATACTCAGATCTCGTAACCAGAGGGTGTTCTCGGGGTCTTTTTCGGTCAGTACCAAGTTAGTTTCCAGAGATTTGGTATATGCTTTCAGCGCTTGGGACAGGTTCCCCCGCGCTTCTTCGAGATCCCCGATCTTGCTCCAGCTCGCGCTTAAGTCCCACAGCCAGTCGGTGTTCTCAGGGTCTTCCGCAGCCAGCTCGAGCTTATTCGCCAGGTCTTTCTCGTAGGCTTTCAGCGCTTGATCTGTGTTCCCCCGCGCTTCTTCAATATCCCCGATCCTGTTCTGGCTCGCGTGGAGGACCCGCTGCCAGAGGGTGTTCGTGGGATCCTTTTCCGTTAAATCAATTATGATCTCCAGGCCTTTCTCGTAGGCTTCCAGCGCTAGGTCTAGGTTCCCACGCGCTTCTTCGACATCTCCTATCTTGTTCCAGTTCACACCGAGGCTCAGCTGCCAGTCGGTGTTCGCGGGTTCTTTTGCAGTCAGATCGAGCCTGATCTCCAGAGCTTTTTCATAGGCATTCTTTGCGCTGTCCAGGTTCCCCAATCGCTCTTCTATATCCCCGATTCTTTCCCAATTAAAAGTCAAATTATACAGCCAAAAGGTGTTCGTTGGATCTTTAGCGGTCAATTCGAGCATGATCGCCAGGGTTTTCTTGAAATTCTCCAGCGCCTGAGACAGGTTTCCTTGCGCCGCTTCGATTTCCGCTATCTTGCTCAAATTCCCACCACGGACCAGCTGCCAGAGAGTGTTTGCAGGGTCTTTCTCTGTTAAATCAAGCAAGATATCCTGGCCTTTTTTGTAGGCTTCCAGGGCTTGGCCTAGGTTCAACCGCTTCGCTTCTAAATCCCCGATCTTGTTCCAATTCATACACTGATCCTGTAGCCATTCAGTGTTCTCGGGATCTATCTCCGACAGTTCGAGCAAGACGTCCAGACCTTTCTCGTAAGCTACCAGCGCCAAGTCCAAGTTTCCCTGCGCCACTTTGATGTCTCCAATCTTGTTCCAGCTCACGCTCAAGTCCCATAGCCAGACGGTGTTAAAGCGAATTTTTTTTATCAGCTCGAGTTTGGTAACTAAGCCTTTATTATATGCTTTGTGCGCCAAGTCCAGGTTTCCCTTCGCCGCTTCGATGTCTCCGATCTTGAACCAGCTTACGCCGAGCTCCCATTGGCGCTTGGCGCCTTCCGGATACGCTTTCACATGCTCTTTGAGAACGGGATGCTGTCTTTGGAGCATCCATCGCGCCCATTCCAAGTTTCCGCGTTCGCTGTCGTAATCATAACGATGATGAAGGAAGTTGGCCAAGGCATATTTTGCCCCCGGTGGCGTTTCTGCCCTCAGAAAACGACCTACGATACCTTTGAATCCGGTTTCTTCCGATTCTTTATGATGCGCGACTACATAGGTCAGAAGGGCGTCGATGACTTTTACCGGAAGCCTTCCCTTCTCCGTTCCCGTGAAGCTTTTCCTGAACAATTCGAGCAACCGGTCGCGGACCCTCTTGTCCTTCTCCGGCTTATTACTAGAAGCGTACAAATGAATCCCCAGGTTTTCTATCACGTAATCCATAGGCTTTTTGCAACCTTGCTTTTTTTGAAGATTATCCCAGCCATAGTCGGCAAGCATCCGGTGGCCTTTTTCCGGTTCGATTGCGTAGATATCGGGATGTGATCCTTCCAGTTCCCTCGTTAGCCATTCCTTCACGATCGCGTGGTAGAAGCGCAGCGTCTCTGTCTTTTCTTCGTATTGAACCAGAAAGCCTACCGCACGCAACCATTTTTTCAATTCCGGTTTCTTCATCCCAGTGATCTTCCGAATCAGATCGGCATCCAATGGTTCGACCACCGCGCACATCAGCGATAAAACATCTCTGGTACGGTCATCGAACCCCTGAGGATAATGTGCGCTGAAGAATTGGCTAAGGTATCCGTTCATCCCCTCTGGGAATTTCTCGGGTGAACGAAGCGCCTGGGGGTCTCTCTCGATGTCATCGCACAAGAGCTCGCAATATAAAAAGCTTTTCTCTGCTCTGTTTACCAATGTCTCCAAGATGCTTTCCCTCTTTTGTTCTGGGAGTAAACCGGAAAGCCTTTTCTCGAAGTAGGCTCTGAAATCTGCCCTTTGGTTTTCCACTTCATCCAGATCGATCTGGATGGGGGCGCCATGAAGCTGGGACGTGATCAAGGGTTCATTCCGCGAGGTGATGATCCAGCGTATCCAACCGGGCATCGCATCTTGGAAACTCGGATCTCCGATCAGTCGGGCCAGTTCGTTTTCCATCCCCGGGGCCCCCGCTTCGTCGAGCCCGTCGATGAGGATGACGATCTGTTGATTATCATTTCTATGTGTTTTTAATGTGCGAAACAAAGGATCCACGATCAGTTCTTCGAAAAGAACCCGAGGTTGGATCATTGGATTCAAGTACCGCCGATTATCCTCTACATTTTCGTAGACCTTGTGTTCGAGTTCCCGTCTATAGTCTTCCAGGCAAAAAGCGAGTTGACAAGCGATCGAATGAATGATCCGATTGACGTTGGATTTTTCCACATTGTCCCGATCACAAAAATGAATCGCCTGGATGAGCTCGGGCATTTCCCGGACCAACCACGCGGCGATTGCGCTCTTTCCAGTCCCCGGCCCCCCGCCGATACGGAAAATTCTCGGAGCGTTAGGGTTCTCCACCCACTCTTTGGCCTTTTCCAACGCCCATTCTCTTCCGGAGAAGCTGTCGAGCGCGGTGAGCTTTTTCCAATCGAATGCCATAGGCCTCAGGATTCTTTCGAGCTTGAAGCGTTCGTCCGGAATGGGGATGGGTTTCCGCCGTTCGAGGATGGCTTGGATCTCTTTCAGATGCTCCCGGTAGCATTCTTCCTTATCTTTTATCGGGATACAGTCGTCGATAGAGTAGTAGTGGATGTGGTAAATGCTGAGCGGCGGTTTACAGGGTTTGACCATCAGAGGAAGTAAAGCGCCGGTGAAGTGGTGAACCGCCCAGGTTACTTCGTTGAGGCAAAAATTCTGACCCTGCCGAACCGAAGATGGGGTCATAAGATAGATGAACCATCCCCCATCTTTCAGGCGCTGCAGCCCTTCATTCTGCGTAGCGTCCCATTGGCCCCCGGCGGTGATTTGGTCGGCGCCCATAAAAACTTCGTAACCGAGATGTTCCAGGTCTTCTTTCAATCGCTGCGCCACTTCCGGTAGCTCGTGCGGGCTGTAGCTGACGTAGACGTATTTGTTCTCCTCATTGCTTTGATTTGGCATAAATATCACTCCCGTTTTGTTTTTGAAGCAAAACCGCTGAAGGTCTTCGAGCGCCTACCTTGCCCGTTTAAACCCCGAAAATCTAACGGTTTGGTTCGAACTTCTCTCAACAGCGTTTTCCACGTTCTTTCCTTATCGGCGCCTCCAATATCATTGGGGTTCCGGTCTCCGAGTTTTTTGTACTCCAAAGCGCGTCTGCTTCCGGAAGAAGAGCCCTAATTTACTTATTGCTCGTTCTTCCGTTCGGTTTCGAGTGTTTTTAGCTACTCAGCGCGGCTCGTGTTCGCTTCACTCAATCCCAAAGATTTTTTTCAGCGCGTCCAGTTGGCCGTGCTCAACCCCTTTGCCCGCGAGGTATTTCGTGATACCGGAGGCTTCTCCCCAATATTCCCGCTTTTCTTCCTCATTCTCAACTACGGAATAAAGGCCCAGGAGCGCATAAACTAAACCAATATTATAATCTATCTCCTGTGGCGCCCGGTCGACCAAAGATCGATGGAGCTCCAACGCTCTAAGCAGGTATTCTTTCGCCCGTATCGTATCCCCTTGTTGTTGGTGAAATATTCCAAGTCGGCTTAACGAAATCCCATAACTGCGCTGCCAGTCTGTGTTCTCGGGGTCTTTTTCCGTCAGTTCGAGCTTAATCGCCAGGTCTTTCTCATAGGCGTCCTGCGCCTCTGGCAGGTTCCCCTGCGCTTTTTCAATATCCCCGATCTTGACCCAGCTCGCGCTGAGTTCGAGTAACCAGTCGGTGTTCGCCGGGTCTTTCTCCGTCAGTTCGAGCAAGATCGATAGGGCTTTCTCGAAGGCTTCCAGCGCCTGATCCAGGTTCCCCCGCGCTTCTTCGATATCTCCGATTTTGCTCCAGCTCACGCTGAGATCGAGTAACCAGTCGGTGTTCGCCGGGTCTTTCTCCGTCAATTCGAACAAGATCGCCAAGTCCTTCCCGTAGGCGTTCCGCGCCTGGGCGCGGTTCCCCTGCGCCGCGTCGATATCCCCGATTTTGCTCCAGGTCACGCCTAAGTCCCGCAGCCAGTCGGTGTTCGTGGAGTCTTTCTTCGTCAGTTTGCGCAAGATCGTCTGCGCTTTCTTGTAGGCGTCCCGCGCCTGCGGCAGGCTCCCCCTCTTCTCTTCTATATCCCCGATCTTGTTCCAGCTCACGCTCAGATCGTGTAGCCAGAGGGTGTTCGCGGAGTCTTTTTTGGTCAATACCAAGTTGGTTTCCATAGATTTGGTATATGCTTCCAGCGCTTGGGCCAGGTTTCCCCGCTTCGCTTCGATATCCCCGATCTTGTTCCAGCTCACGTCGATGCCCCGCAGCCAGTCGGTGTTCGCAGGGTCTTTCTTAGCCAGTTCGAGCTTATGCGCCAGGTCTTTTTCGAAGGCTTCTAGCGCCTGATCCAGGTTCCCCCGCGCTTCTTCGATACCCCCGATCCTATGCAAGCTCGCGCCGAGGGCCAGCTGCCAGACATCGCGCGTCGGGTATTTTTCCGTTAAATCGAGTGTAATCCCTAGGCTTTTCTCGAAGGCTTCCAGGGCTTTGTCGAGATTTCCCCGCGCTTCTTCGATACCCCCGATTTTGTCCCAGTTCTGGTACAGACCCTGTAACCAGTCGGTGTTCGCGGGGTCTATCGCTGTCAGATCAAGCCTGATCTCCAGAGCTTTCGCATAGGCATCCCTTGCTCTGTCCAAGTTTCCCAATTGCTCTTCCAAATCCCCCATTCTCTCCCAATCCAAACACAAATTCGACTGCCAACGGGTATTTGCCGGATCTTTGGCAATCAATTCGAGTGTGGTAGCCAGGGCTTTCTCGTAATTCTCCCGCGCCCGCGTCAGGTTTCCTAGCTTCGCTTCGATTCCCGCCGCTTTGCCAAAAACCACGCCGAGGACCAGCTGCCTGAGAGTGTTCGCGGGGTCTTTCTCCGTTAAATCAAGCAAGATCTCCAAGCATTTCTCGTAGGCTTTCAGGGCTTGATCCAAGTTCAACAGCTCCGCTTCAATATCCCCGAAATCGTTCCAGCTCACGGACAGGTTCTCTAGCAAGACGGCGTCATCGGGGTCTTTCGCAGTCAATTCGAGCATAATCGCCAAGAATTTTTCGCAAGCGTCTCGCGCCAAGTTCAGGTTCCCCCGTCCTTTTTCGATATCTCCAACTATGCACCAGCGCAGGCCGAGATCATGCAGCCAGTCGGTGTTCGCGGGGTCTTTTGCTGTCAATTCGAGCATAATCGCCAGCGCTTTCTCGTAGGCGTCCCGCGCCTGATCCAGGTTCTCCCACTTTTTTTCGATATCCCCGATCTTGCTCCAGCTTTCGCCGAGATCCCACAACCATTCGGTGTTCTCCGGATGCGCTTCCACAAGCTCTTCGATAACGGAACGCTGCCTTTGAAGCATCCATCGCGCCCATCCCGTATCCCTGCGTTTGCTGTCGTAATTACAACGATTATGAAGGAAGTCGGCTAAGGCGTGTTTTGCCTCCGGCTGCGTTTCTGACTTCAGAAAACGATCCACGATACCTTTGAATCCTGTTTCGTAATCTTCTGACCAATGTGCGATCACATAGCTCAGCAGATCGGCAATGACTGTTTCCGGAAGCCTTGCCTTCTCCTCTCCCGAAAAGCTTTTCTGGAACAATTCAAGCAACCGGTCGCGGATCGTCTTGTACTTCAACGGTTTCTTACTAGAAGCGTACAGATGAATCCCCAGGTTTTCTATCACGTAATCTAGGGGCTCTTTCCAATCGTGCTTTTTTTGAAGGTAATCCCAGCCATAGTCGGCAAGCATTCGGTGGCCTTTTTCCGGTTCGATTTCGTAGATGTCGGGCTGTAACCCTCCTTGTTCCCAAGTTAGCCATGTCCTCACGATGGTGTGGTAGAAGCACACCGTCTCTGTCTTTTCTTCGTATAGAACCAGAGGGTCTACCGCGCGCAAGCATTTTTCGAATTCGGTTTTCTTCATCCCCGTGATTTTCCGAATCAGATCGGCTTCCAATGGCTCGACCGCTGCGCACATCAGCGATAAAACATCTCTGGTACGGTCATCGAGTCCCTGAGGAAAACGCACGCTGAAGAATCGGTTGAGGTATCCGTTCATCCCCTCTGGGAACTTCTTGGGTGAACGAAGCATTCGGGGGTCTCTCTCGATGTCATCGCACATAAGCTCGCAATACAAAAAGCTACCCCCTGCCCTGTTTACCAGTGTCTCCAAAATGTTTTCCCGCTTTTGTTCTGGGAGTAAGCCGGAAAGTCTTTTCTCGTAGTAAGCTCTGAAATCTGCCCTTTGGTTTTCTTCAATATACAGATCGACCTGGATCGGGGTGCCTTTATATAGTAAAAGGATTAGGAGTTCACATCGAGAGGTGATGATCCACCGTATCCAGGCGGGTGTCTTATTTTGTAGTTCACGGTCTCGGATCAGCTGAGCCATTTCGTGTTTTATCTCCAGACCCTCATCATCGTCGGGCCCGTCGATCACCAAGGTCACAGGTTGGGTGAACAGGTCCTTTCGTTGAACTTTCAGGTGCGTGAAAGGGTCGATAATCAGTTCTTCGAAAAGTTTTCGAGGTTCGATCATTGGATTCGAGTACCGTTTTTCTTTTTTGAAGACCTTGTCTTTGAGTATTTGTCCATAGTCTTCCAGACAAAAAGCGAGTTGACACGCGATTGAACAGATGATCCGATTGATGTTGGGTTTTTCCTCATCGTTTCGGTCACAAAAGTGAATCGCCTGGATGAACTCGGGCATTTCTCGGACCAACCACGCGGCGATCGCGCTCCTTCCTGTTCCCGGCTCCCCCCAAATGCGGAAAATCCTTGAAGCGTTAGGGTTCGCCGCCCACTCTTTGGCCTTTTCCAACGCCCATTCTCTTCCGGTGAAGCAGTCGAGCGCGGTGAGCTTTTTCCAGTCGAATGCCATAGGCCTCAGGATTCTTTCGAGCTCGGCGCGTTCGTCCGGAATGGGGATGGGTTTCCGCCGCTCGAGGATGGCTTGGATCTCTTTCAGATGGTCCAGGTAGCGTTCTTCCTTTTCTTTGATCGGGATACAGTCGTCGATTGGGTAGTAGTGGATGTGGTAAATGCTGAGCGGCGGTTTACAGGGTTTGACCATCAGAGGAAGTAAAGCGCCGGTGAAGTGGTGAACCGCCCAGGTTACTTCGTTGAGGCAAAAATTCTGACCCTGCCGAACCGAAGATGGGGTCATAAGATAGATGAACCATCCCCCATCTTTCAGGCGCTGCAGCCCTTCATTCTGCGTAGCGTCCCATTGGCCCCCGGCGGTGATTTGGTCGGCGCCTATAAAAACTTCGTAACCGAGATATTCCAGGTCTTCTTTCAATCGCTGCGCCACTTCCGGCAGCTCGTGAGGGCTGTAACTAATGTAAACGTATTTGCCTTCGCTCGCATCTTGGTGGGTCATGAGTGTCCCCCTTTCTATCTTGAAGAACCCGAATGTATTAAAGAAATTTCGCGCTCAAACGGGTTTTTGTGTTCATTTTCGTTTCAAGAGATTTTTATCGATTTATCCGAAGGCGTCTTGACTCGGTTCGTTTGCTATACTCTCTTACGGTGGAGCGCCTATTCTGATCTATCTTAAAAGAGCAAATATGAAACGGTTAGATCTACTCGCCTATTCGTTTTCAGCGGATTTAATTTCGTGTGTTCCCCCGGATTTTGGTATATGGAGGCAATTTTGATTTTTCGACGGCTTTTTTCCCGATGTTTCCTAATAACTCTTGATATTTCCCGAAGGTCGCATCGTCCTTTTTCTTCTCTTCATCTGGAAGCTCTTCGAAAACCACAAGAGATTTATGTACTTTGGCGATATCCCTTAGTTTTTTCCAGTCCATCGGTTCCTCTCTTTCGCAGGACTCAGAACCTGAAATTCGGACTATTTCCTTCAGAGTGTCGTCCTGGTTTTCTAAATAACGGTACCCATTGAGTATTTTCCGCGCTGCCCATCTATTATGTTCAAGTTTCCGAAAATTATCATCATACAGATCAGGGCTCACTTCTGCTTCCTTGATGCCATTATCGACCACTACAAATCCCGCCTGGTTTAGTTTGTAGTATAAATGTCGCGCAGGATACCTGTTTTCTTCTTTGAAGTAGTCGGTTAATTTGGCCCACTTGATATCAAGTATATCTGCTTGTTCTGGGGGTAACTTTAAGTACTCATTATGCATCGCCTTGGCCAATTTGTCGTTAGTTTCAATGTTTTCGAAAATCTGTGGTAACGTTAATGCTTCTGAGCAATCGTAGCCGCGAATTTTCAAGGCGCGCTCGTATTGATTGACTCTCGTATCGTTCTTAAGTAACGTAAAAACGGTATCCCGATTCTCCTGAGAAAAATAATAAATCAGAGGATCGTCGATACCATTTCTTGCCCGAAGGTAGTAATTTCTTAGTTCTCTGCAGGTTTGAAGGTTTTCGAGAACGGAATCTAATGTAGTTATCACAAGAAATGCCCTGTCCAGGATATGGTGTTCCTCTTTCTTACGTTCGTGTTTTGTTTTACTTTCCTCTTCGTTTTTGAAGGCAACATCGAGCCTCATAAAGTCCACCTTCTCTAGTGGATACAGGGAAATATCATTTAGGAGGCAGAAATCAGGGTATTTTTGGTAGAATGAACGAACTTTTTCTTCGACGTTATCATCCAAAATAACGATCTTTTTGCGCTCAATCCCTAAGAAATGGAACATCATAGCAATTTCGAGGAGGCAGTGTTCTCCAAACTCGGTTAACCCCGCGAGCACGATAGGCAGATCTTGACCAGAAGTCGTGAGTTTTTTCCCGGACAAGTAACGACTGATTAGCTCTTGCGCGATCTCATCAATGAAGAAGGAGGCGTGAATGAAATGGAAGTTTATCGCTCGTAAATCCAAACCCTTCGACGGGTCTTCTCCTTTGTTCTCTTTGAACCACTGCAAGTTCTCAGGCTTTGAAAGATGAATCAGTACTGTGGTTTTTCGCGAGTTTTTTACATTTTGATCCACTTCTTTTTCGTTCGAATCCTGCTTAACGTAAGGGCATAGTTCTTCTATCCGCGAAACCAAAGACATATTCTCGATATCGTCGCCGAGGTGGACAAAAATACCCTGGGTATTCCTGAACTTGATCCGTTTCAAGAAGCGTAGATCCCCGAAGTTTTCCTTGAAAATCAGAACGTTTTTGTCTGGAGTAATGGAAATATCCTGGGTTTTTCCGGGCCCGGCTCGTTTCAGAAAACGTAGATTCTGGAGGTTTTCCTTGGCAATATGAACGTTTTTGTCCGAAGTTAGAGTGCTCATCGGGTTTGTATCTATAAAAATCGCGCACTTTTTCTTCTTCAAATACCCCGATTTAGCGTTCTCCATCTGAATTTTCCTTACAAGTAAAGCGACGTTAGAGTCTACCCCGAAAAACAACGTCGGTTTACGGGAAAAGAAGAGGACCAAGTATTTTATCTCTTTCGAAAAGACGGCGCCGAACTCTTCGAGTAAGGCGAAAATTCCAAAAACAACAATGAGAGGTCCGGCTATCCTTAAAATTTCTAAGCTTATCGGGATTTGAGCGCGAGGTTGTTTGTCTATGGGGAAATTGGCGTTGGCAATAGGAGTCTGCAATGCGGAATAGAAGTTATCGAAAAACCCGGATTCTATACCGAGATTTGTGTAATACGCATTCCAGGCCCGAATCCCCGCAATTAAAACAGAAAAGAGTAATAAAAGAATGAATAGCCATCGATTTCTTAGGATGAACGAGAAGATTTTCATTTTTGGCCCTCCTAAAAAGCGTTTTGATTTGCTAGCCATTATTAACGCGACTTCATTTAATCGAGTTATCGTCATAGGTTTGAGCGGAGTGGTAGAGAAACTCGATTCTATCGTATTCATAGGGTCCGTCTAATGATTCGGGGCGCTCAACTCTGTCAGGTTAATGATCCCAGACACAATAACTCATGAAAAAGGCGACCAAAAAGGCCAAAAAGAACAGCTATGGCTTTTCGACCATCAGAAATCCTTAGCCAATTTTGCATTGAAAAAGCATACCGAAAACGCGCCTAGACGATTTCGTTTATCGATCGATGGATAAGCGGTTCAATAAAGTATTCAGGTCACGATGTTGGGCCCCGGCATCCACAAGGGATTTCGCGATCTGAGCCGCCTCGACGTGGTACGCCTGTTTTTCAACCTCGTTCTCGGACACTTGATAGAGGTCTAAAAGGGCAAACGCCAATTCAATAGTCGAGTCTACCATATCGGGCGCTTTCGCTACCAGGGTTCTTAAAATATCCAACACCTGAAGAAAGCATTCTTTCGAACGCGGAAACTCTCCCTTTTGTTGATAGAGTTTTCCGATTCCACTCAAAGATATCGAGTAATCCAGCTGCCAGCGTAGGTTCTCGGGGTCTTTCTCCGTCAATTCAAGCCTGATCGCCAGCGATTTGTTGTATGCTTCCAGCGCACGGTCTATGTTCCCCCGCTTCGCTTCGACATCTGCGATATTGTTCCAGCTCACGCCGAGGTACCGCTTCCAGTCGGTGTTTGTTGGGGCTATCTCCGCCAGTTCAAGCATAATATTTTGTTGTTTTTCGTAAGCGACTAGTGCTTGGTCCAGGTTCTCCCGCGCCGCTTCGATATCCCCGATTTTATTCCAGCTCACGCCGAGGTCTTTCTTTCTAATGGCGTTCGTTGGGTCTATCTCCGACAATTCGAGCCTAATCGCCAGGGCTTTCTCGTAGGCGTCCCGCGCCTGTGAGAGGTTCCCCCGTTTTGCTTCGATATCCCCGATATTGTTCCAGCTCGCGCTTAAGTCCCGTAGCCAGTCGGTGTTCGTGGGGTCTATCTTCGTCAGTTTGAGTATGATCGCCAAGTCTTTCTCGTAGGCGTCCAGCGCCTGTGAGAGGTTCCCCCGCGCCGCTTCGATATCCCCGATCCTGGTCCAGCTCAGGCTTAACTCTCGCTTCCAGTGAGTATTCGCAGGGTCTTTTGCTGCCAATCCGTGCATAATTGCCAGCGCTTTCTCGTAGGCGTCCCGCGCCTGTGGCAGGTTCCCCTGCGTTTCTTCGATATCCCCAATCTTACTCCAGCTCACGCCGAGGTTCCGTTGCCATTTGGTGTTTGTGGGGTCTTTCGTTGCCAATTCGAGCATAATCGCCAGATCTTTCTCGTAAGCGTCCCGCGCCTGTTTCAGGTTCCCCCGTTTCTCTTCGATATCCCCGATCCTGTTCAAGTTTGCACTTAAGTTATGTAGCCAGCCGGTGTTCGCGGGGTCCTTCTCCGTCAGTTCGCGCATAATCTCCAGGGCTTTCTCGTAGGCGTCATGCGCCTGTGAGAGGTTCCCCTGAACCTCTTCGCTATTCCCGATCCTGTTCCAGCTCACGCCGAGGCGCCAATGCCAGTCGGTGTTCGTTGGGTCTTTCGCTGTCAATTCGAGCATAATCGCCAGGGCTTTCTCGTAGGCGTCCCGCGCCTGTGAGAGGTTCCCCCGTTTTGCTTCGATATCCCCGAACGTTTTCCAGCTCACGCCGAGGAGCCAATGCCATTCGGTGTTCGTTGGGTCTTTCGCTGTCAGTTCGAGCATGATTGCCAAGGCTTTCTCGTAAGCGTCCCGCGCCTGCGAGAGGTTCCCCCGTTTCGCTTCGATATCCGCTATCTTGCTCCAACTCACGCTTAAATCATGTAGCCAGCCGGTGTTCGAGGGGTCCTTCTCCGTCAGTTCGCGCATAATCTCCAGGGCTTTCTCGTAGGCGTCCCGCGCCTGTGAGAGGTTCCCCCGTGCCGCTTCGATATCCCCGATCCTGTTCCAGCTCACGGCCAGGTCCCGTTGCCATTTGGTGTTTGTGGGGTCTTTCGTTGCCAATTCGAGCATAATCGCCAAGGCTTTCTCGTAGGCGTCCCGCGCCTGTGAGAGGTTCCCCAGCGCCGCTTCGCTAACCCCGATATTGTTCCAGCTTACGCTTAAGTCACGTAGCCACCCAGTGTTCGCGGGGTCTTTCTTCGTCAGCTCGAGCATAATTGCCAGATATTTCTCGTAGGCGTCATGCGCCTGTGAGAGGTTCCCCTGAGCCTCTTCGCTATTCCCGATCCTGTTCCAGCTCACGCCGAGGTGCCAATGCCAGTCGGTGTTCGTTGGGTCTTTCGCTGTCAATTCGAGCATAATCGCCAGGGCTTTCTCGTAGGCGTCCCGCGCCTGTGAGAGGTTCCCCCTCGCTTTTTCGATATCCCCGATCTTGATCCAGCTTACGCCGATACCCTGCTTCCAAAGGGTGTTTGTGGGGTCTTTCGCTGTCAATTCGAGCATAAGCGCCAAGTCTTTTTCGTAGGCGTCCCGCGCCTGTGAGAGGTTCCCCCGCGCCGCTTCGATATCCCCGATCTTGCTCCAGCTCACACTCAGGTCCCGCAGCCAGTCTATGTTTTCCGGATACGCGTCGACTAGTTTTTCCAGGACGAGATGCTGCCTTTGGAGCATCCATCGAGCCCATTCCGCGTTCCCGTGTTCGATGTCGTAATCATAACGATTATGAAGGAAGTCGGTTAAGGCGTGTTTTGCTTTCGCGTCCGTTTCTATCTCCAGAAAATGATCCACGATACCTTTGAATCCGGTTTCTTCCGATTCTTTATAGCGCGCGACTACATAGGTCAGAAGGGCGTCGATGATTTCTTCCGGAAGGCTTTCCACCCTCTCTCCCGCGAAGCTTTTCTTGAACAATTCAACCAACCGGTCGCGAACCGCCACATCCTTCTCCTGTTCCTTACTAGAAGCGTATAGGTGAATCCCCAGGTTTTCTATCGCGTAATCCAGGGGCTCTTCCCATCTCTGCGCTCTTTGAAGGTACTCCCAGCCATAGTCGGCAAGCATCCGGTGACCTTCTTCCGGTTCGATTTCGTAGATGTCGGGTTGCGATCCCTCCAGTTCCCCCGTGAGCCATTCCGGGACGGATGCGTGGTAAAAACGCAGGGTGTCTGTCTTTTCTTCGTTTTGAATCAGAGAGCCTACCGCGCGTAACCAGTTTTTCAATTCCGGTTTCTTCATCCCTGTGATCTTCCGAATCAGGTCTGATTTCAATGGCTCGACCGCCGCGCACATCAGCGATAAAATCTCTATGGTACGGTCATCGAACCCCTGAGGAAAATGTGCGCTGAAGAATCGGCTGAGGTATCCGTTCATCCCTACTGGAAACTTTTCGGGTGAACGAAGCATCCCGGGGTTTCTCACGATGTCATCGCACATAAGCTCGCAGTACAAAAAGCTTCTCTCTGCCCTGTTCACCAGCGTCTCCAGAAGGTATTCCTTCATTGGTTCTTTGTGTAAATCGGAAAGTCGTTTCTCGTAGTAGGCTCTGAAATCTGCCCTTTGGTTTTCCTCTTCATCCAGATCGATCTGGATCGGGGTGCCTTGAAGCTGGAACGTGATCAAGGGTTCATTCCGCGAGGTGATAATCCACCGTATCCAGGTGGGCATCGCTTTTTGGAGTTCCGGGTCTCCGATCAATCGGGCCAGTTCGTTTTCCCTTCCAGGAACCCCCGCTTCGTCGAGCCCGTCGATGAGGATGACGATCTGTTGATTTTCGTTTCTTTGTGTTCTTGATACACGAACCAAAGGGTCCGCGATCAGTTCTTCGAAAAGTACTCGGGGTTGGATCACGGGATTCAAGTACTGTTTTTCATCTTTGAAGACCTTGTCTTTGAGTTCACGTCCATAGTCTTCCAGACAAAAAGCGAGTTGACATGCGATCGAATGAATGATCCGATTGACGTTGGATTTGTCCGTGTTGTTCCGGTCACAAAAGTGAATCGCGCGGATGGAGTCGGGTATTTCCCGGACCAACCATGCGGCGATCGCGCTCTTTCCAGTCCCGGGCCCCCCGCCGATACGGAAAATCCTCGGGGCGTTCGGCGCTTGAAGCCACTTTTTGACTCCGTCTAAGACCCATTCTCTGCCCATAAATCGATCGAGAACAGCGAGTCTCTTGGGTTCGAACTCCATAGGTTGTAGGATTTGTTTGAGTCTGATGCGCTCGTCCTGAACGGGAACGGTTTTCTTCCGCGAGAGAAAGGCCTCGATTTCCTTTAAATGTTCCCGGTAGCGCTCTTCCTTTTCTTCGATGGGTATGGCGTCATCGATGGGATAGTACTGGATGGTATAAATGGTTAACGGAGGCTCGCAGGATACGAGGCGCAAGGGGAGTATCGCATCGCGGGTGTGATAACTTGCCCAGGTTACTTCGTTGAGGCAGAAATTATGGCTCTGCCGAACTGAGGAAGGAGTCATAAGAAATACGAACCATCCCCCATCTTTCAGACGCTGTAACCCTTCATTCAGCGTAGCATCCCAATGGCCCCCGGCGGCGATTCGGTCGATGTCTAGAAAGACTTCGTACCCAAGAGCTTCCAGATCCGTTTTCAATCTCCGGGCCACTTCCGGCAGCTCGTGATGGCTGTAGCTGATGAAGACGTATTTGTTTCTCTCATTACTTTGATTCGGCATAAATATCACTCCCGTTTTATTTGTAAAGCAAAACGGTAGCAGGTCTTTGAGCACGTACCTTGCCCGTTTAAGTCCCGAAAATCTAACGGTTTGGTCCGAATGCCTATCAACTCCGCATTCCACATTCTTTCCTTATCACCCGCTCTTCGTTGTGTAATAAGATAGGCCCTTCACCGATCCTCCGCACCGGACAACAAAATCTCATTTCAGTTTCTATGGAAATAATGACAATTATCGCATAGGACATAGCGTTTTTCAATACGATGTGTGAGCATAATATCGAGCGTGACCAAAATTAGAAAGAAGAAGAAGGGAAAAAACAGCCTCCAAAGGAGCCATCATTTGAGCTCTTTTGACCCTTCACGGGGGTGAAGAAGTGTATTTTTCATCCGCGTGAAAAACCTGCCAACTTGAAAGTTGGCGTTTCCAAGAATCTTCTCTCCGCGCTCTCTGTGTCCTCTGTGCGAACTCTGTTTTTCAAGACAGGTACAAAAGCGTATCGCGCCGTCGCGAGAAAAAGGGGCGCTTACGCCGCGATGGCTACACAGGCTAAAAATCGCGCGATCGATTCTGGACTTGTTTCTTGATGGCTCCTCATAATTTAACACACACCAATACGAAAGTCGCTTAATTATGCAAGGCGCTTGTTTCGTGATATAATCCAAGTGTTGCATTAAGTAGGATGTTGACGAATTTACGCGATGAGGACAACGATAAAACGTAGAATCGTAATGTCAAACGGTAATACTCGATAGTTTAGGGGTTTCTTTGATTAAGTCGCGAATCCTCTGTGGAGGTAGGTGATATCCTTGAATGGCGACGAAAAGGGAAGGGTCATTTATCCTGACGACGTGAACGTCCTTCTTTCTTATCAAATCGGCCTTACACCCGGCCAGGCTTTCGATGAAGCAAAATGCGACTCCTACGTTAAGATGGGTATTTCTTTCCCCGAATACGTAAACCCTATCGTAAGGTACGAATGGAATGGTACCGAACAGAGACTGTCCGTGTTTGAACTGAACGCTTCTCATAAATCCCTCAATGAGATTATTTCGGAAAGAAAGCTGAGTTCCTCCGAAGTACTTCAAATCATTAAAGGGCTCAATCAGATTTTATTCGCGCTTCACGTTCACGGGTTGTTCCATATGAATATCGAAGCCTCCAATGTGCTGCTTGTTGACGAAGCGCCGATCCGACTTTTACTAACGGCCCCGCGGTTGATCTACGAAGATGGAAAAGAACGACTGGGAGACGATGCGAAAAGACGTGTGGATTACATTCAAATGGGCCTTCTTTTACTGAATCTTTTAGGCGTCAGTACAGACCATCCTAAAGCGCCGTTGGAATTGCTGAATTGGGTTGAAGCTCAAAGCTTCCAGGTACTTGAGGAGCGCGCTGGGGCCTTGGACGCCTTAATTGCCGGAATCCTCGACGTGAACCATGAGCGGGCTTGGGGGTATGATCAAATAAGACTCTGGACGGAACAGGTTATAGATAAAGACGATGTTCTTCTCGTTCCTTTTTTTGTGAGGGATGTGCGGTATGACTCTTTGGCGCAGGTTTCTAAAGCGATCGCAGAAGAAGTTATCTCCTGGAAACAGGCGCGTACATTAATCCTAACCGAAGAATTCAAGGAACGCGTTTCATTATCTTGCAACCGAATAGACCAGAGAAAGTTTTCAAGCGCCTTGTATGCAGCTTATGCGGACGATGCCGAAAGGCTGGATCATTTTCTGCTTCTTTTCCTTGAAACAGACGACTTTTCGCCGTACGGAAAACGAGTAGACGTCGCATACCTTCTGGAACTCATCGAAAATGCGCTCAATGGAGCTTCAATCGATAAACGGGGCAAGCTCCTTCTGCAAAAGATTAAAAAGGGTAGTTTAAGCAAGATGGCGCTTACCCATTCGCTGGAAAAAGACAAGCGGTTCGAAGTCGTTGATCATTTACACCTCGTGGAGGCACTGTATAACGCAAGCTCAGAAGCTTCCTCGTTCGTAATTATGAAAAAGGCATTGGAAATTTCGATGAACCCAAAAGCGTGGATGATTCCTGACAGCATCGATCGACCGAATCTCTTTCGCTTTATTGAGGATTACGCTTCTGAAATAGAGCTGATTCCGAGTGAAAGGGATTATGCGCAGTTTTTGAATGATTTCCTTATTCCTTCAGTGTACGATACGGAAGGAAAGGTCCGTTCCCTTCCTCTGAAAGAATACCGGGCGTTCTTATCTTTTTTTCAGGAATACCAAAAAAACCCCTTGCTGAAGCGGGATTTCGAAGAGATTTGCGAAACTTGGTACGTGCCAAAATGCGTATCTGAATTACCTCTGGAATCTCCAAGCGTCTTTGTTGATCTTGTGAAAATTGTGGGGAATATCTGGGACGCGAAAGCTTTTTTTACGGAAGCTCAATTGTCCGCAACAGAGTACCGCTCAATGGAACCCGAAGTCTTCGCCGCCCTTTCCATCGACGAGTTTTCGACCATGGCGAACACGATCTCTTTAGGCTTAACCAGACGGTTTATCAGGAAATGCGCGAGGGTTATGCGCAACATCCGACCTGCTATTAGCGATAGAGACCCTTTAGCCCTTCTATTGGAGCAGAAGCTGTCATTACTACTTACGCCATCGGAGGCTGTAACAAAAACCGATAAGGAAATAGTAGAAAGAACTATCCGCCTTTCTACTTTTTTTCCTTTTACCGAGACTTTGCTTTTTTTTCTCGATTTTTGGATACGAAAAAGCCTGATTTGGGTTTTCGCTTCCGGTTTGGTGTCGGGAAGCATCTGCGCTTCGATCTCGGGCGGTAAGAGCTATTGGAACTATGTTATAATTTTCGGGGTAATCATCGAAATTGCCATAATCTTCTTTCAGATCAAGGGGCTCACCTCTTGGCCAGACTGGGTTTTCGGCTTAGGACCAGTGGGCGGGTTTGCTGTCGCCACATTGATCATGTCGCTAAAATATTTCCCCGTGTTTAAGCTGGGCTTTCTTTGGGTTTTTGGCTTCGGGAGCCTTTTCACTTTCGTATACTCATTGATAAGGACGAGAAGTCAGGGTTTTCGATTACTGTTCCCGAAAACACGTCGAATTATTACGAGCGATTATGCGATTTCCCCCCCTTAGGAGGTAAAAAAAAGATGGGTATAAGAAGCAGACGGTCACTGCAAGACGACCCTTTCCCGTTGAAAAACGTTGTATGGGCGGACTTACCCTTTAATGACAATGAACATAGCGCCATATTTAAATCAGTTTTCAGGGGGATAGTGGAAAAATCACATATTTCCTCAATAGATGCGCGTTACCTGTTGTTCTATCCCTGGTTCTTCACGACCTATAAGCATAAACGGTTCCTTCAAATGTTAGGCGAACGCTGGATACCGGAACTATTCCAACTAGATTTCGTTCAAACGGAGTTTTCGCCCAACGCCAGTTATGAAAGAATTATGAGGTATTTCGAACATTTTGATTGGCGATATGTCGATGGTGAACTGTTGCAAAATCCTACTCAGGCAATAAAAACTAAAGAGGAGTTTGCGCCGGAAGAACTGGATGAAGCTCTCAAAACCTTCCTTTCCGGAGAAAAAAGAATGATCCGCGAACTCGTGTTCAAACCGAAAAAGGGGATTCAGTATTACCAGGCGCTTCAAAGCGCAAAGGACTGTTTTAAAGTTAGCCTCATCAATTCTTCAGATTCCAAGAGTAAGTATAATGAGGGACTTTCATCCTTTTTCGACGAATTATATATTTACGCCAAAAACGGGAAGCGTCTTTTCGAGGGTTTGATCCAAGAGTTAGAAGGTATTACTTCCGGAGAAAACGGTGGATTGGCCGCGGATATGATTGACTTTGAAAACCATCATCAGTTCCTTAAAGTGGATTGGATCAGCTATTTTAGAGAAAGCTTGAGCAGCTTAGTCGCAGAAGCGCTAGAAAATCGGAAAGAAATGAATACCGGCATTTTACGGAAAGCAAACGATTTAGCCATATCGAATTGTTTGCTGAATGATACAGTTTCTTCCAAATACCTTTGCTCACTCTTTGACCCGGAAAAAGATATAATAAAAGCGCTCGGATTGGAAGATAGAGCCGTTCATTCTGTGGTCGTGTCTTCTGAGCTGCTAAAAGAGAAGGTTAATGCGCTGCTCCCTGGAATTCCGGTTAACGTGTCGCTTTCCAGAGCCGCAGCTTTTATCGTTTTTCTCGTGACTGAAAACCCAGCGCTTGCATTTCAGGTTAGACCAGCAGAGTTATGGGATCGCGTAAGCAATATGGATCCGAGAATCGTGAATTTGCAGGATGCCCCTCCTGTTGGAGGAAACTTGTTCGAAACGATGTGCAACCGAATAAAGGGACAAAAACCATTCGAAGAGAGAAAGATGGAGCCAGAGAAAGCCTATTTTGCCATCGGCGATATTCACGGCGACAAGACAACGCTATTGAAAATACTATTTTCGATTTATATGGGACGGAATCCCGAGCAGGTGGTTATATTCTTCCTTGGGGATTACGTTGATCGGGGCGCGAAGGATACTTATGTGTTGAGCATTGTTTTTTCCTTGTACCTGACTTTTCCAGACAACATCGTTCTTCTGAAAGGGAACCACGAACATTATCTTGTTGACCAAGGAAGGATTCGACCAACGTTTCAGCCCTCTCATTTTTATAACGACTACTACGATGTATTGGAAGAGCACGGGATGGCCCGACTCGTATTTATCGATCTCTTTGGGTCTTTAAAAACCTATGCGATTCTCGAAAATCCCCTCCGCAAAGAAAAAATCCTGTTAGCGCACGCGGGGATTCCGGATTCAGTCTACGTTCGAAACGTACAAAGGTTTGAGGAAACGCTCAGTCTAAGTTCCCAGCTCCAGCAACAATTTTCTTTGGCCTATTCGGCCGAAAGCAATTTTCTATGGCGTGACCCTTCAGATGTTTCTTTTAACGATGGAACCCCGAGGTACGTTTTTACTTACGAAGAGTTTTATTTCCTGATGAAACGATTCGGGATAAACAGAATGATTCGCTCTCACGAATACGATTCTGAAACGCGAGAAGGGGGAAATCGAGGATATCGTATACACTTCGAAAAGTATCCGGGAAGCGTTATAACCATTTTCTCGACCGGCGGCGATAGTGAAGACACACATTATACTGAAGTATCCAAACCAAGTTTTGCTCAGATATTGAACGACGGTACTATAAAAGTACTTACCTTATAAGCTGAAAAGGAGGAAAAACGATGTCAAGCGATTTTTCATTGCAACCGAAAGCACGAGTGAAAGTCCAGGGAAAAGCCGATATTGTCATCCTGTGTGATAGTACGGGATCGATGTCACCAACCCGGGATGGGCTTTTGCGGAACCTGAATACATTTCTGGAATCATTGGGAAAAACTCAAACCAAATCGCAAGCCCCTCTGGATTGGAGGATTCGGTTTAACATTTTTCGCGATATCGATGTGGACGCTGAAGCAATGGACTTCTCGGGGAATTGGATGACTAAAGAAGAAGAGATAAAAAACGTTATTCAATCCAAGTTTATTCCCGATGGAGGAGGCGACGAACCTGAATCGACTCTGGACGCTATATTAAAAGCTGTCATAGAAACGGATTGGGGGGAATCGAGAACCCGCGTTTTAATCGTTTTTACGGATGCGACGACGAAACCTCTATCTTCGGATCCAGCCAGAGGAGTACATCGAATCGCTCAGGAAATACTTTCGAAACGAGTCTATACTTTCCTTTTTGCGCCAAAAGACCCTCAATATGAAGAGTTAGCCAAAATAGCCACACGAGCAGGCAAAGCGAGGATGGATTACGATAGTTCCATTTCGTTTGGCGCGGGCTTGGCTGATATCGATTGGAAAGGTATCCTTACAAAAGTTGGCAAAACCGTTTCTATGGATTCTATCAGCGGCCCGGAAAAATCTTAGAGGAAACGCTCGTCATTATGTCTCCAGGCGAAAGCATTCTTGGGTACACAATCGTCGAGTGTTTAAGCGAAGGCGCCTTTTGCAAGTCATATAGAGCGGATAGAGGCGGGAGCGTTTTTTTTCTTAAAGTATACTTCCCTTTCGAAAACGCCCGAGAAACGACGCAGTTCAAAAACAACCAGGACCAGCTCGCCAAGCTTCTTAAAGACTATCCATATTGTGAGAAAGTCGTAGAAACTACCAAGCTTCCTAACGGTCAGATCGTTCAGGCTAAAGAGTTTATTAATGGGAAAGACCTCTCTGTCGTGCTTGAAGGGGTTTCATCCGCAAAAGCTTTGCTTGAATACGCGATTCAAATGTCCAGGAACGTTTTAGAACTTCATAATCGGAGAATCGTCCATTCCGACCTGAAACCTCAACAATTTATGGTCAACAGTGTCGATAACTGCGTCTATGTTATCGATTTGGACTGGTCTTTCCCCGAAGGTAAAAGGCTGAAAACTGTTGGGACGGTTCTATACAAATCTCCTGAGCATTATGAAAAGAAAGAAATTACTCTCAAGTCAGATGTTTTTACTACCGGGATTATTCTTTACGAAATGTTGACTCGCGGCGGCCATCCTTTCCTTGAAGAAGGCGTCATATGCGATGACGACGTCATATGGAGAGCTATGAGATCTCGGAAACCCGTTCGCCCTCTTCACGAGGCCGTATCCTTTTGGACAAAAGAGCTGTCGAGCGTTTTGAATCGTATGCTCGCGATAGAACCCAATCTTAGGCCGGATATGAAAGAGGTCGTCAAGGCCTTGGAAGAAGAAAAAGAGAGACTTTTCACTGAGGTCCCCGTGTCAGTGGTCCTACAAGTGGAGGGTACTCACGCTTATTGCTATATAGATCAAGATATCGATTTTGACAGAGGGAAGGCGAGGGAATACTTCGAAGGGTTGAGAGACGCAGAAGGCGACCCCCTTTATTATTACTGGAACAAGGATGGAACGCCGTTGTTTCGTATCACGAAAGAGCGAGGAAAAGGGTGGTTTATCGAAGATGGGCTGGGGAGTCATAATTGGATCGAAATTAACGGGACCAAGCTTTGCGGGAAAACCCGAATAAAAAATGAGGACAAGCTCACTCTTATCTATCGGAAAACTGGAAAAGGAGTAGCAAACTTCTTAGTCAATCTTTAAAGGAGGTAAAAATGGCTGATTTCCAGTTACAGGAAAAGAAAAGGCCCATCGGAAAAGGTCGAGCCGACGTCATGTTCGTGATTGATCGTTCACGTTCGATGACGCCGGTTCTTGAAGGATTAATCGAGCATTTGGCTAGCTTCGTCCAAGCAATCGAATCGAACCCGAACCAACAATTAGATTGGAGAATCGGATTTGTGGCGCAAGACAACCGCGAATTCGTTTGCAAAGAGTTTTCGAACAGCGTTCGGGATTTGGTTTCCGCGCTGAAAACCGTCCGGTTAGGCGGCAATGAGGCCACAATGCTCGCCATCGATTACGCCTCTTCTGTCGAATGGCGGGAGGACGCTACGAGAATCGTTTCTATCTTTACGGACGAGCCGTTAAGAGGCGGTAACTATTATCGAGAATCTCGAGCGGCGATAGATGCTATGGCGGAAAAACTGAACCAAATCAAAGCCTATGTGTTTTTGTTTTCACCCGAAGATACGGATTACAAACGATTCTCTCAATTACTCCATCGTTCACAGGTCGACTTTAAGCAAGATTTTAGCGTAATTTCATTTGAACAATTACTTAAGAATATGGGCAAGACAGTTTCTCAAATGGCCTCGCAGCAAACTAAGAAAGCCGCCCCTCCATTAGTTTTTGCTAAACTTATCCGTGATTCGATAACAATAACCCATATTTGAGATCAGACAACGCTAACGTATGAATCGTATACGCGGTTCTGGAGCGTTGAATTATTGCTCGTTATATTTTTCAGTCGCAGCTCGTATTCCCTGGAATGATTAACGGGCCGGTTATTGATGGTTCGCTAAACCAGTGGCGATGCTCGACCTTTTTCTTTAAGGGTAAATACGCCGTCGCAGGAACCCTCGCGGAGCGGGCGAATCTGATGTGTACGATTGATAATCATGAGGTAGTGGCCATAGAACCTACCGAAAAATGAAAGGGACATTTTTCTCGCTCGGATGTGTGTCCCTCTTGATTCGCAAGTATAGGTTCTACCTCTATGTCGACGGGCGCAATGCATTTAATCAAGCCATTTCCGCAAAGCGTCGACGCTATCGAGCCGTTCCCAAGGGAAATCCTTGTCGTCGCGACCGAAGTGACCGTAAGTAGCCGTTTGCTTATAAATCGGTCTTCGAAGTTGCAGGTGCCGGATGATCGCGCCCGGGCGAAAATCGAAAGTCGCGCTGATCGCCTCGTGAAGCCGTTCATTCGTGATCCGTCCCGTTCCCATCGTGTCGAAATCGAAGGAAACGGGTTCTGCTCGCCCGATCGCGTAGGCGACTTGTATTAACAACTGGTCGGCTAACCCGGCGGCAACGACGTTTTTCGCGACGTATCGGGCCATGTAGTGCCCGGAACGGTCTACTTTGGTGGGGTCTTTCCCACTGAATGCCCCTCCGCCGTGAGGTACCCAGCCCCCATATGTATCGGCAATGATCTTCCTTCCGGTCAATCCCGTGTCAGCCAGTGGCCCTCCCAAGGTGAATAAACCTGCCCATGTCGGGTTTATCAATACGTCCTCGTCCTTTAAGGGCTGCTCGATCACCGCTTCGACCACTTCTTTACGGACCAGGTGGCGCAGCGCTGGTATCGTGATTTTGGGAGAGTGCTGTGTGGAAACGACGACTTTGGATATTTCAGGAGAGTCTCCATAGTCCCCGAATCGAACGGTGACCTGCGCTTTTCCGTCGGGAAGGAAAAAATCGCATCCGTCCTCTTTCCGGAGCCAAGCCAATCGGCGGGTCAATCGATGCGCCAGGACTATCGGAAGCGGCATTAGCGAGGTATGGAATGAGTCCCGGATCGCAAAGCCGAACATCATCCCCTGATCCCCAGCGCCCTCGAGGTTTTGGCCCTGCGCGTTCACACCTATGGCGATTTCCGGAGACTGCCCGACAATGTGCGCGATAATGCCGCACCGCTCATTATAATCGTTGAATGCATCGCCCACATAACCGATCTCCGTCAAGGTGGCTCTAACGATCTTTTCATAGTCCACTTCCGCGGTTGAGCTGATCTCTCCTGACAAAACTACGGCTTTAGACGTTAGCATCGTCTCGATCGCCACTCTTGCGTTTGGATCGGAGGCTAAATGCGCGTCGAGTATCGCATCTGAAATCAAGTCCGCCGCTTTGTCCGGATGTCCTTCCGTGACGCTTTCGCTCGTGAAATATCGATAGTTAGCGCTATGTGTGTTTTTCATACCAAAGCCTCCTTTGGCTTATCAGATGTTAATCTTTTTATATTACTCTTAACTATGACGCCGTTCGCTAGGTGTGACCGGCAACTATCACGTTATCGCGGCCTAAGTGGTTTTTTCGCCCCCGCGATCCGCCCTTTGTCCCTTTTACGCCGCGATGGGCTCGTACAAATGCGTATCGCGCCGCCGCTCGAAGATGGAACGCTTACGCCCCGATGATTATTTGGCTTAAAAATCGCGCGAGCGATTCTGCCTTGATTTCACGGATACACCTCACTGGACACACACGTTTTTTTCCTTCTTGTTTAAAAATTTCTCGGAACAACTTCATAAAGGCGCGGATTTAATGCCCACTGAAACGAGAAAACGAACTAATCGGGTTAGAATTTTCTTTTTTTGTGGTAAACGGCTTTTTCTTTAATGAGAGCCACCCTCGAACAGGTTTCCCGGCGTGGCTTTTCGCTCACGGGAAGAGTATACCATAAAAAACAGGAGAAGTCAATATTCAATTACCTAATTTCGTTTCGAAATTATGTGTTTCCTCAATAATCGCGCTCCTAACCTTAGAAAACTCGGTACAGCTTACTTGGAGCTGCCTTTCGGAAGGAGTGAAGCGATGTCGCACTCTTTTCCTGATACGATTGATTGAGTTTTTTGAAGGGCACGGCCGCCGGCTATTGTGTGGGTATCGCATCGAAGCGCAAGAAAAAAGAGGAAAGAGGGGGATGTGAAAATTGGCCCTCGAAGGAGCTAGTATTAGAGCTGATTTGCCCCTTCAAGAGGGATAATGAAATGTATTTTCCGTTCCTGTGAAAAACCTGCCAGTATAAAAGTTGGCGTTTCTAGAAGACGTGCCAAACTGAAGTTTGGCGTTCCAAGTCCAAAAGTACCGCGCCGTCGCGAAAAGAAGGGGCGCTTACGCCACGATGCTGCACCAGCGAACTCTCCCAGTGAAATGATAAAACCATCCCCAAAAAAAGTTTGGCGTTCCCAGGTTTTCCCAGAGAAACAAGCCGTTTGGAAGTCGGCGCCCACGAAATATCTTCAATCTTTTCTCTGTGTTCTCTGTGCCCTCTGTGCGAACCCTGTTTCCTTTCCAAAGCACGCCAACTTGAAATTTGGCGTTCCCAAGGCGCTCCCGGACGTTCACAAGTGCATCGCGCCGTCGCAAAAAGAAGGGGCGCTTACGCCACGATGCCTGTATGGGATTATCGCGGGGTAACCAACGGGACCCCGCGATACTGATGTAACCCCGCGATCAGCCCGTACAAAAGCGTATCGCGCCGTCGCGAAAAGAAGGGGCGCTTAGCCGCGATGCTTGTCCTCTCTGTGTTCTTCGCGCTCTCCGTGTGAACCCTCTTTTCTAAAGAAGAAAAGCTTACGCCTCGATGACTTCATAGATTAAAAAGTGCGCGATCGATTTTGGCCTTGTTTCTTGATTACACCTCATAGCTTGACACACACCCGGTCATTGGAATCGCGACGAATAGTCGTATAATATGGATATCGGTAATAAATTACCGCCTTTGCGAAGGACAGTCGCAACTGAATAAAAATGGCAAACGAATCGACGGGGTGAGAGAAGCAAGGTCCTCACGGCTGTAGAGGGGAAATAGGACGCTTTCAGAGAAACATCCGCGTTTCGCTGCTTTCCCGAATAGGGGCAAAAGAACGGACGATCACCCCGGTAGACGGTCGATTCTTAATCGTACTTCACGAGAAAGGGGAGAACCGAATATGACGTTATTCTTATTGCCAGGCGTAAACCTCAGGGTGGGTAGGCTTGAATTAGGGATAGGTTTTTTGAAATGGACAATGCAAATAAAAAAAGGGGCGGGACAGCATTTCAGCCCTGACTGGGATGAGTTGCCGAATCAAACGGGACGATTAAAAAAAGAGATCCGCCGCCTTGGAAAACAATTGGAAGGAGTCAACCCTGGCTTTGTGATAACCGTCAACGGAAAACGCAAAGGAATTTTCTCGGATTTCCTTTTTAAAAACATAGATAAGGTCGAAGAAAAAGAACTTTATGACATCCTGCGCGCGGCGACAGCGTTCGGCTCTATCGGCCCGGAGCGAAAGGGAAAGGCGTTGGGCTCTTTTCTCCAAACCCTAAGCTTCCTCAATCGTAGAGAAAGTAGGGCTATGACGACCTCGGGCTATCTGGCGCGGCTGATCCTCGAAATCATTCAGCCGTTATCGATCGAGAGTCTGTGCGACCTCTGCTCCGGCATGGGGATTCTCGGCGTCCAAGCTCTTTCGGAAAACCCGCTTCTTCGCTTCTACGGTCAGGAAATCGACGAAAAGAGCTATTTCCTGAGCGTGATCCATTTCGCCCTTTCGGGCTTTCAAAACGCCGAGTTGAGGTTTGGCGACATCTTGAAAAACCCGCTATTGAAAGAGGAAGGCGCTCTTCTCCAGTTCGACTCCGTCGCAGCGGACCTTCCCGCGAACCAATATATCGGTGATACGCGGGAGATGGCGTTTCCGCAGCGTTTCACGGAAGGATTCGGCAGGAACCTGTCGAGCGACTGGCTCTTCGTCGAACACGCGCTCCACGTTTTGAAACCAGGCGGCGTGGGCGTTGTCGTCCTCTCTACCCCCAGCCTGAACAAGGCCGGCGACAGCGCGGTGAGGCGGCGCTTGATTCGGCAAGACCTCGTCGAAGCTGTCATCGATCTTCCGGACACCATCGCCGATGCCTCGTCGCAGCCCCGGTCCGCGCTCGTGATTCGAAAAGGGAAACCCGCAGAAAGGACGGGAAAAGTTTTGATGATCGACGTTTACGGGCAGTTTTCGACAGGAAAGGATGGCGATGCCGGTCATTGGGTCGATAAGGCAGCTTCTATTTACCGGGAAGGAAAGGAGATTGCGGGAATTAGCGTTTGGCGCTCTGTCGAAGAAATAGAACGGAATGGCGCCCTTCTGGGCGCTTCAGGGTATGCGCTAGCCACTCATCCGGTAACGGAAGCCCATCCCTCCAAACCCCTAAAATCGCTCGCCGTGGCTGTCTTTCGAGGAATTCAGCTCAGCACGACCCAGCGCGAATCCGCCGCGAATCGGGAAGGGGAAGAGGTTTTCTTGCTCAACTCCGGAGATATCCTTGACGAGCGTGAATTCAGGGAGTTCCGGCCTGAAATAATACGGTTCTGGAACAGAAAGTGGACTCTCTACGCGTTAAAGGAGGGGGACCTTGTCATTTCCGCCCGCGGAACGATTATAAAGACGATGGTGATCCAGCCCGAACACCTGCCCGCGCTCGTCTCTTCGAATGTTCTGTGCGTGCGTTTGAAAGAAGGAGCGATCGATCCGTACTATCTTAAGGCCTTTTTGGACAGCCCTCGCGGTCAACTGATACTGAATAGCGTGCAAACAGGAAGGACCATCAAAGCGATAAACCCGAAAAGCTTGGAAACCGTTCAGATCCCCTGCCCTGGCCCTGATCGGCAAAAGCAAATCGGCGACGCTTACCGGAAAGCTCAGGAGGATTTCCGCCGCGGGCGGGAACGTTACGAAAACCAGTTAAGGGAGGTCTTCGCGACATTTGAAGAGTGATTCCGAAGCTTGTGTGACTTAACCAACGAAAAATAGGATTACTTTGGCAGATGCGGAAGCGAACTGAGAATAACGGGTAGCGACACTAAACCCCGTATTGCCTCCAAAAAATGAATTCCGGCGGAAAAGTTCGGGAAGAACCAATGACTAATGCCTAAGGAGCCGATTCGGGGCGTATCGAGAAACTGTTGTTAGGCGACAGGTTAGTGTGGGTCAAGCTATGGGGCGCAATCAAGAAACATGGCCAGATTCGACCGCGCGATTTTTAGTCCGCGTAGTCACCGCGGCGTAAGCGCCACTTCTTTACGCGGGGCCGACTTCCAGTCGGCCTGCCTCTCTGGGAACGCCAACTTTCTAGTTGGCATATTTTGAAAAAGAAAGACAGCAGAGCGTATCGCGTGACTTTGAGGGCTTCCGAAGTCAGCCCGCTGGTTACGCCGCGATGAACCTCTTAGTTATTTCACCCCATAACTTGACCCACACGGCAGGCTAGAGCCGTTGCTTCGGGCGGAGTGCGGAGAGCGCGAGTGTAAAACAGAATGTTTTCCTGATTTTTAGCTACACCATCTACCAAATTCCCGGAACAAGTTTCCTCTTTCGGGAAACATCGTGATTTAAAAGCCCTACCTGCGATGATTCTCGGGTTAACATATGAAGGTTTAGGGGTTCGCGAAGAAATGACCGCTTCTGACGCGTTTTTGAACACGGTACGCAACGTGAAATCCTTTGTGCTCCTTTCGCGGCTCCTGTTTCCGAAAAATCCTCTTCCCCGGTGAAAAGAAAGCTGAACCTTATCTTTCGCTCGGCGTTCACGACGACACTCAAGACACGGCTTTTAGGACGGATTATTTCGTAAGTAGTTAGGTATTTTATTACCTAATATCACTACTCAACTATAGAATTCTATTCCATATTGGTTGACAAAAATCGAATCGTATGGTATACTCTGGTTATCGATACGTTCGGAGACGTCTTATACTCCGTATTTCTGCGAGACGACTCTCGAAAGGGATCGACTTCGGATTTCTGCGCCATACAGATCGTTTTGAATACTGTCGTTTATCCTTGAATATCGCGAAAAAGGAGGGTTTGATGGAAGAACTCGAACTGACGCCCGCGCAAGCCAAAGAAGCCATACGTTTTTTCTTTGACCGAATGCCGTATTTGCCCATCCTTCTTTGCGGCCCGTCGGGCATCGGAAAAACCGATATCACCCGACAGATCGCCTCAGAAAACCAGTGGGAATATCTGGATATTCGACTGGCGGGGATGCTTCCGGAAGACCTGAGGGGATATCCGAAAGCCGAAACGTGGACCGATGTCGCAGCCAGAAGCAACTTGGGCATTCGAGGGGTCAGACGGCCGCAGATCGAGTATGTGCTGGTGGACAAACTCACCAGAGTCTTCGAAACGGAGGGGCCGGGGATTCTGGATTTTGAAGAACTCAACAGAGCTCATCCCGACACGCATCAACCCATTTTCCAGTTGATTGGTGACCGCGCGATGGATGGCCGCGTTATGGGAGGACAGTGGAGGATCATCGGTTCCATCAACCCCGAAGATGACAGGAACTATATGGTGAACGCCATGGATATGGCTTTCACCAGGAGATGGTTGACCATTCGTGTCAAGCCGGACGTCAACAGCTGGCTGGAATACGCCAAACAGAATTTCTTTCATCCCGCGGTGATTGAATACGTGAAAGCCAACCCATCGATGCTTTTTAAACCTTTAACCGAGCGCCTGACCCTTATGCCTGCCGTTTGGGAAAGAGCCAGCAAGCTCCTGTACTCGTTCAAAAGCTCGCAAGAGATTATGACCAAAGGCCTGATTCCCATCCAGTTGACTCTGGGCGTGTCGGTCGGCCTCGAAGTGCTGGATATGGCCTCTAAAAACGTTTGCGTTTCCATTACTCCGATGGATATTATTCGACATTACGCCTCAGACAAGGCTTTGCAAGGCGCCATCCGAGAAAAGGTCGAAGCCGGCCATATGAGCGAACTGGCTCGATTGGCCGATGCCCTGTCCCTTACGATGGAGGAGTGGAATATCAACACGATCCTATTCGCCCTGGACCTTCCCAATGACACCTGCCAAATGCTGATCAGTAGGCTTCGTTCAGAAGTTGTGGACTTTTCTGACCCCGAAATGAAACAGGCGCTGGCTAAGCTTTACCTTAAGATGGACACCTTCGAGATGGATGAGGCGATCTAATGGACCGACAGAATCTCACGCCATATCCCACTGGAAAAGAACTTGAAACGGCGATTCAGAATGGCATTAAGTCAGGCTGTTTTTACAGCTACATTCTCTCTTCGGTCGACCGCAGGATCGATGAAACGGCAGAAGTCGTCGCCCACGTCTCCTTGTGCCCGCATCGAGCGGAATGGACGCTGGTGGTCAACCCCATCCTCTTCACCGAAATCCTGGAAGCCCATCCTGATATAGATCGGGAAAGCATATTAAGAGCGATTTTGCTTCACGAGTACCTACATATTGCGCACGACCATTTTGAACGCGGTTTCGCCTTACAGGAAAAACACTCTCTCTTCGAGCGCAACATCGCGGCCGATCTGGCTGTGAACAGCACGCTAGAGGAATCGGATAAGAATGCGCTGTAAGAAATCGGGGGTCTTTTTCCGGCTCAGCCTCCTTTCAATTTCCCTGAGGGGTTGTCGATGGAGCAATACCTGGCCTTGCTGTCTTTAGGAAGCTTTGACGCCAAGATTTCGGATTCGAAGCTGGCGGGTTACGCAAAAACGATGAAAGAGCTCCAAGCCTTCTCCGATGCGCTTACCCAAACCGCGGGGAGCGAAAGTGTCTCTCTGAAGGATTTGGAAGCGTTTGCATCGCAAAAACTAAAAGCGCGGGTCAGAGCGTCCGTCAAGAACTTGAAAGAAAAACCGTTACCAGGCCTATGCCTGCCGCCGGGTATTGGAACGGGAAAAATGAATTGGATGGTCGAGTGGGCTTATCCTAAAGCGAAGATTTCCTGGAAGCGCCTCTTGAAAGACCATTTGACGCATTCCGGGGCGAGCGGCGCGCGCGTTCGAACCTATCTCCGTTCTCATCCTCGCGAAGGCGGGGGTGTCCTCCTTAAAGGAAAAACCCCTTTAAAAATGGAACAGATCCTCATCTTGCTTGACACCTCCAGCTCGATGCGTAAAGAGGACTACAACCAGTTCATAGGCGTGATCAAATCGCTTCGTAGCGAACGGCGAAGCTTCTCGATTATGCAGTGGGATACGGCTCGTCAGTCAGAGCCTGTTCCTGTCGAGCGGTTCATGCGGTTGGAAAAGCCTCGATTACGTGGCGGAGGAGGCACGAACATGCGCGCGGGAGTGCTAGAAGCGTCGAAACGGTACCCACAGTTCAAAAGGATCATTGTGGTCACGGATGGACATACGCCATACTTCACAAAAATGAACCCTTCGCCTGTCCCAGTGATCTGGGCGCTCACTTCGAATGCGCGGTTTGCAAACGCCGATGGAGCGGTGATCCGCTTGTATTCGAAGTGACATCGACTGCGCTACGAATGTGAGAAAGAGCGATGACGGGGATTGCGCCCTACGAAGAACTGGTATACTCGACTTTTTACATCCGTACGAAAACTTCAGCGAATCGTTCTCGCGACGCGGAATCCGCGAGTGGAAGATACGCTATCCGGGAAGCTTGCGCCACGGTAAGCGACCCTGCAATGCTCGTTCAAGTGGTAAAAGGAACCGCCGCGATGGATTCTGGCGTTGCCACGGGTCGCGCCGATAGGGTTCACCTGAGACTCGGGCAGGTACTTCCCCATTCGATCAGAGCAACATTCCCACACGTTGCCGCTCATATCATAAATACCCAGCTCGTTGGGTTTCTTCTTCCCAACCGGGAAGGGGGACAAGCTACGCTGGCGTGATGATGAGTTTCGATCATACCATCCCACTTCATTAAGATTATCGCTTCCGGAATACTTGTACCTCTTCGTTTTCTTATGACCGCCCCTTGCGGCATACTCCCATTCCGCTTCTGTAGGCAACCGGTAGCCTTCCACTACGCTGATGTCCTCTGTCCTCTCTCCTTCCGGATCCAGAAGATTCCCGATCTCGTCATAAGCGCGCGGTAGTCCCTCTCTCAGGCTCAACCAATTACAAAAGACGATCACATCGTACCACCAAGAAACGCCGGTCACAGGGCGCGGTCCGCTCTCCTCCATTTCTTCTTTCGATCTTTTATGGCTCGTCGCGAGACAGAAGCGGTTAAATTCCCAGACGGTCACAGGATACATGCCCAACCAGAAATCGTAGGTTAAGGTGACGTCGTGGGCCGGTTTTTCATCGGGGTGCCCTTTACGATCGTTTTCGAAATTCCCCATTATAAATTGGCCTGCTTTGACGCGCGTCATCACGGAAGTTGGGGACAAAACGTATTGATGCATCGCGATCGCTTTTTCTAACTGTTTTTCATCGACCTGTTCTTTATTCAGAACGAAGCCCCTGATGAGATAGTCTATTTCCTTGAAAGAGCTCTTAGCTACCCGATCCTGTGAGTCCGCGGGAATCCAATAGGTTTCGGTCTCATCCGGGCTGGCAAGTGCCCCAATATCGTCGTAGTCGATCATACGGACCTCCTTTTCGAGACAAGAACCAAAAAGCGAGTAGTCTTGTGAAAGTCCATCCTTCTCCCTTGCTCACGTTTCAAAAGCCTGGCGCATTTTCCAATAATTACGCTTTTGAGCGTGAAGGATAACTGCCCCTATATCCCCGACTGACGCGGAGAAACGAGTTCAGCCTCGTTGTGAGAAAATATCCTATGAAGACTTGCGATGGGTCAAAGTCACTAGGGCTGTCAACGGTCTTTCGGGCGCTTTCGTCCGTTGGCAAAACCGGTAATCTGGCCCTTATCTACGCGCCGCTTTGCCTATTGAGAGTGTTGTGTGAATCAGCTTCCTTCATGCACCCAGGGTACTTGTACTTGTATGATGCCATCCGGCGTATTGATTCTCGGGACATTCGCGTGCAGATAGGTACGATACTGAAAAAAGTCCAAATGCCACCACTCCTTTTCAACGGTATCGTGGACACTATACATCTCGCCTTTGTAGGGAAATTGCGCTCCTCGATTGAAATCGATGTGGAAGTGTATGCCCTGCTCATTTTGCTCTACCTCGCGGATGTACCACGGATCCGCTATTCCTAGCAGTTTTTCGAAAAAGTCCTGAAATTCCTTGTCCATTTCTATTTCCATATCCGAATCCTCCTAAAGGGTATTATTCATAGGTAATTTTATCATACCCATTCAATATCGGATCTATTAGCGTGGGCCAAGTTATGAGGTTACATAACTAAGAGGTTCATCGCGGGGTAACCAACGGGACCCCGCGATCTGCTCTTTCTCCTTCTCAAACGCGCATAGTGCCGTCGCGAAAGAAAAAGCGCTTACACCTCGATCACCATGTGGGATCATCGCGGGGTAACCAACGGAACCCCGCGATCTGCTCTTTCTCATTCTCAAACGCATAAAGCGCCGTCGCAAAAGAAAAAGCGCTTACGCCACGATCGCCATGTGGGATCATCGCGGGGTAACCAACGGGACCCCGCGATACTGATGTAGCCCCGTGAAAGGCCCGTACGAAAGCGTATCGCGCCGCCGCGAAAAGAAGGGACGCTTTCGCCACGATCACCGTGTGGGATCATCGCGGGGTAACCAACGGGACCCCGCGATAGGCCCGTATGAAAGCGTATCGCGCCGTCGCAAAAAAAGCGCTTAAAGAGCGATGCGGCATAGAAAGATGCTCTCAAGAAAAATAAAACCCTGCCAAACTAAAGTTTGGCGTTCCCAGGCGTTCCCGGAGAGACAGGCCGACTGGAAGCCGACCCCACAAACTTTCTTCAGTCTCTTCTCTGTGTTCTCTGTGCCCTCTGTGCGAACTCTGTCTTTTTTAGGTATGCCAACTTAAAAGTTGGCGTTCCCAGACGTATCGCGCCGCCGCGAAAAGAAGGGACGCTTTCGCCACGATCACCGTGTGGGATCATCGCGGGGTAACCAACGGGACCCCGCGATCTGCTCTTTCTCCTTCTCAAACGCGCTAAGCGCCGTCGTAAAAGAAAAAGCGCTTACAGCGCGATGCCACGCTTGGGAATACCTCCCTTCTCTGTGTCCTCTGTGCTAACTAAATCTTTTGTTTTTAATCCAGGCTTTTTTTCCTCTGTGCCCTCTCTGTGCTCTCTGTGTTCTCTGTGCGAAACCATCTTTTTTGTTGTGAAACATGCCAACTTAAAAGTTGGCGTTCCCAGGCGTTCCCAGAGAGGAAGGCCGACTGGAAGTCAGCTCCACGTAGTGAAGAAGTGCTTACACCGCGATGACCACACGTACGAAAAACCGGGCGATCGATTCTGGTCTTGTTTCTTGAGTACACCCCATAACTTGACTCACATACATCCCAGACATCCGAAAAGAGCTTCATCAAGAGATGGGGAGGACGAGTTACGAGAAAGGGAAGTTCGGAGAATTTCTCGTGAGGGAACGGCTGAAGAAACCATTCAATCTGAAAGATATCGCTGAAAACGGGATAGACCTCACCATCAAACCGAAAACGATCTTAGAACGGGTAACAATCAAGGTTGGACTAAAAGACAGAGAGATCGACTTGATCGTGAAAGGCAACGTCGAACTTTGGATCGATGTGAAAGAAACGAAAGGAAAGTACGGGAAACGGGAAGCGGAACGATGGGTGGAGATCAAACAAGCAGTCGTGGAAGAAAAAAAGAAAGTCTTGTTCGCGACTTACTCTCAGAATGGATACACCGCTTCAGCGAAAGAGCTACTCCTATCGAGTGGGGTATACGCGTTAAAAATACCGGAAAACAGATAAACGCGCAGGGCGTCTCGGTTCTTGTTTACTAACGCGAACCTTCTATGCTTTTCCCACATCATTGGGGATACGAGTCACTAAAAGCGGATAAGCCCAGCTGAAGTCCCACTATCGATAAAGCCATAACCGCGTCGCTCTCGATTCCTGTGTCTTAAACCATCGCGAGAAACAGGTGAATAGGAATGATTTTAATTTCATGTTCTACGTTCAGAGTTTGTTTCGATACGATGATTCCTCTTCTAAATGTTTTCGAAATCACCGACAGATCACTCCTTTGAATATGATTCTGGTACTTCAGTTCAATCGGCACAGAATCGATCAATATATCCACTTCAGTACCTTGTTTCGAGTACCAGTAGCCGACGCCGCCGATCGCGTCCAACCCGTTTTCTAAAAAGCGCCCGAATGCATATACGCAGTTGACAACGAATTGCTGCTCGATCAATGCGGGTTCACCGATGAGGTTCCCCATTTTTTGTTGCAAAACTTCGAGGAAAAAACGGTCAGCGAAATACAATTTCTTTTGTTTCTTTTCAGAAGGCTGACCCGTATTGGTATCATGCGCTTTCAACGTCAAAAGTACGAAATTCGCGCCTAAAACTTCAACGTATTTCTGGAAGGTTTTCGTGTCCACTTCGATTTCAGCAGCAGCGGCATTCCACGAAAAGCGTGTCGATATCCTATTCATTGTATAGTCAAGGGTTTTAACGAGTTTTACCCGCGATAGCCCGACCCTTTCAATATCGCCGATGAGAATTTCCCAGAAATCGTTAACAAGCGCGAGCGCGCTCTTTCCAGAAATATGTGACTCGATAACCGAAGGGATACCTCCGGTTTGTCGATAGCATTCCCATTCGACAAGGAGTTTCTCTCCAAATAACGACCATTCCAAGGCATCCCGTTCCGATAGCGCGAGGATCTCCTGCAGATTCCTCCGGTGAGGTAAGTCCGGAATCCGTTGGGTCAAATACTCTCGAAAAGTTACGGGAAGCAGAACATGATCGGATTGTACGTTGCCTTTCCTTCCCGGCAAACGTTCCGAATCCCTTTTCAAATCCCACGCCGACGACCCTGAAAGGACAAACACGTCTTCGCTCATAGCCGTATTGTCGCGTATTTCCTTAATCGCTCTTTGCCATTCATTCACCATACTGATCTCGTCGATGAAGAGGTAACGCTTCTTTTCTGTCTCCGCAAACTGTAGATACCGTATTAAAAGTTCACGCAGTTGCTCGAAAGAGGATACCGTGTCCAATGGCAAATATAGAACCGATCTGCGTTGATTTTGTTGGATTAACGACGCGATCAGGGCTTTCATCAGTGTGGATTTACCGATCTGCCTCATACCCCGGACGATATAAACTCCGTTCCCGCTCAAATCCAAGCGACCCGCATACTCCCTTTTATACATTTTATCTTCGAATCCTTTCAACAAGGAATCACATAACTCTTCAGCGCCTTTATCAGCGCGCCACCACGGATTGTAAATCGCTAAGGTCGAGAAATTCATACTTCCACCTCCCAGCGAGTTAGTATAGCATAATTCTCCTTTTTATGGAGTGTGGCTCCATAAAAATACAGAATTTTATGGACTATACTTCCACAAAAAGCTGGGATTATAAGGAGTGGAAGGCTCGATGAGTTTATTTCTAGTCAGGTTATAGTGGAGGGTACGAGTGGTCGTTTTTGAAAGGTAACAAAAAAAACAGGGGTCGCTACTCGTGCGTAAGGGGTCAAAAGGAAATAGACCTTTACAAACTGTCTCTCCAAAAGGAGGTGAAACGTACAAGAAAAATCCGTACTCGTGTTCCTGTGCGCCTGACCCAAACAGAACTCCCCGGCTTGTGTTGTCGGCTAGTATCGTCGATGTTGTTGTGAGGAAACGGAAGCTCCAGTTATTCTTTTTGATCAATGACTCCACCCGCCTTGGTAACCTTGTTCGATTTCTCTATCCCTGGGTATCTGGTGCAATCCGTTCTCGAACACGCGATTGCTCTCTATTCCCGCCCAAGGGTCTTTCGTACCGACAATGGCCTGGAATTCGTAAAGAACGCTTTCGAGTGCCTCCTTTCCCGTTGAAGGATCAAACGCGCGCGCATCTCCAACCGGGCGGACCTTATCAAAACGGATTCAGCGAATCCTTCAACGCTAGATTGAATGAGGCATGCCTTCTAACAATGGATATGAATCTGTTCCCTTTTAAGGATATTCAAAAGCGATAATGTCTGGTTCTCTTCCAAATCAAATGGGGAAGAAAATAGTTATGTCAACCTTGGTACATCGAACTTGAGTTTCCCGAAGACCAAAGAGATCATCAGTCGCAGGTATCTGAGTGTCTTGAACCCATAGGAGCGCTTTGTAATCGTTCTCAGCTTGGAATTGTTCCCTTCCATCACGGCGTTGGTCACCCGGTAAGTAAAATAGGCAATAATGTCTATCTGATGGGTCAAAATCGATTGCGCGCCTTTAGCTTTTCAAGTGCTTGGGATTGATCGTATTGCAAGGTAAATATACTCTTTCTACGCGTCGCTTCATCTATGGAGAGCGCACTGCTGGTTCTTGTGATAAATCTTGAAAGCTGGCTTCTTTTTCTTTGTAGCGTTTTAACACTCTCCAAAGACGGGTTTCACTTTCGCCGCACAACCGATGGATCTGCGCTACGCTGGTTGTTTGAGCCAAGGAAAGAACCGACGCTTCGAAGAGAAGCGTGAAACCGCTTCCTGCCCGAGCCCAGGGTACTTTTACTTGTTTGACGCCATCCGGTGTATAGATTCTCGGGACATACGCGTGTAGGTAGGTCTTATACTGTAACAGATTCATATGCCGCCATTGCCTGATAACCGTATCGTGGACCTTACACAGCTCGCCTTTGTAGTTAAATTTCGCTCCCCGTTTGAAATCGATGTAGATGTGTACGACCTGCTCTTTTTGTTCTACTTCGCTGATGACCCACGGCTCTTCTAACCCTAACAGTTTTTCGAAAAATACCTGAAGTTCCTTTTCCATCCGATTTCCTCTCAATGGGTGTTATTCATTGGGAATTCTATCACGGCCGTTGCCTGGGCGATAAGAAAACCCTACGGCTCGGGAGCCGAATTTTGTTCATTGTCATACGTCTCGTCGTAGTCGATAGACGAGTACAAATCCATTCCGGTTCCGGCTGGAACGAGTTGGCCGATAATCACGTTTTCTTTCAGGCCTTTCAGTTCGTCAACACTTCCTTTCAGAGCGTTTTCAGTCAAGACTTGCGTCGTTTGTTGGAACGAGGCGGCATTCAACCAGCCAATTTGCTCTAGCGACGCTTTGGTGATCCTTAAGAGTTTCCTTCGGTATTTCACCGGCTCTTTGGTGTTGATCTGATACTCTTTCGTTTCGTCTCCTTCGGCGATCTCGACCACTTTGATCCCTTCTTTTACCAACTCTTTGAGGAGCTCCTCGGTCACCACGGACCCCTCGGGGGCAAGCTCCTTCATCTCTCCCTCACGCGAAATCAGAATGCGTTTTTGAACGGTTTTGTCCAAAACGCGTTTCCTATTCTCGTTCACCTTCTCGTTGGATTTTAAGATTGCCTCGTTCGTTTTTTTGACCTGCTGGAACGAAACGAGGTCCCCCACCAGATAATCGGTGTCTCCCGCTTCCACGACCTCCACTTTGCCCAACATCTGGCGAATGATGATTTCGAAATGCTTGTTGTGGATATCCACGCCTTGCTCGGAGTACACCCGCTTTATTTCTCTCAAGAGATATTTGAAGGTCGTGTCGACATCAAGCTCTTGCATCAGTTCCCGAGGCCTCACCGCGCCGGTTGAAATAGGGGTTCCCGGAAAGAGTTTGGCGGCTGCTTTGAATTTCGCTTCTGGAGCGCTCGAGCGTTCGCGCTCGCAAATGCTCCCGATAACATTCCCAGCAGGCTCCGGCGTTGCGCTCTCAGCGCCCCATTCATCATTTTCATTCCGAGTGGTATCGGCTATAATCCTGTCAATAATAGTGTGAATTCGATTCAAGAGCCCTCGAAAACGATCCGAATATGAATCGTAAGTTGTTTTGCCTTCTTCGAGCGGGAATGCTGAACCTTGAAGTCTTTCATTGGGTTCGTTAAGAAAAGGATTGACTGAACAATTTCCTTTCTCGTTTTCTTGAATCTCTTCGCAGGCAGTAGAAAATTCGCGAACGGGAATCGCTTTATTGACTTTTGCTTTCAAGGTACTCGGAATCTCGTATTCGTGGATGCATTCCTCGTAGTCTTCGACGTAGACTTTTGTTTTCCCGTTTTCTTCTTGTTTGATATCTTTTACGAATCCACGAACCGTACTGAATACGGCGGGGTTTTCTTTGAGCTTTATACGCGCCTCGAACAACTCTTCGGCCCGTGGTAGCCCTTGTGTGATGTCGGCCGTTGACGCGATACCGCCCGTATGGAGTGTGCGCATCGTCAGCTGCGTCCCCGATTCCCCAATCGATTGTGCCGCCACTATGCCCACTGCTTCCCCGATATTGACGATTTGGTGATTCGACAAATCCATTCCATAGCATTTCGCGCACACTCCATCCTCGGATTCACAGGTGAACACGTTCCGGATGATGATCGTCGGTCGTACTCGGAGTTCGGTTACTCCTTCCGCGACTAACAACCGGGCCGTTTCAGGATCGATCTTCTCGTCTTCCACCGCAATCGTGCGTTTCCCATCTTTGGAGAATGCCTTCTGTTTAGAATAATTTCCCACAATCGGATACTCGATGACGGCTATCCTCTGGATACCGTTGTTTTTGCATTCTTGAAGAAGATGGGAGTTGACCGGCGTTTCCGCCTGGAACAGCAGCATCCCGGTGGAGGCCATCACGGGCTCTTTGAGCTCGATGTAGGAGTAGGTCAGTCGATCTTTCCAGATGTTTTTGGTCAGGTTGAATTCGTATTCTTTTTTGACGGGAACACACTTTTCGTACTTGGCTAAGTATTTGGCATCGTCACCGGTCAACATCGTATCCCGCTCATAGACCTTTCCCGGAATGAAGGGGCGCGGTAACGGTGTTCCGAGTTCAGGCTCGTAAATCGGCTCCGCGATGATCCGACCGAAGATGTTTTTCTCGAGACCCTCGATCTCAACCTCTTCATCCCGTAATGTAGTCGCATCGAAGCCTTCGCGCGTTCCACAATCATATTCTGTTACCACAACACTTTGGGCGACGTCGACCAGTTTCGGGGTTAGATAGCCCGCGTTTGAAGTACGTAAGAGCGTCTCGGCAGCCGCTTTCCGCCCCCCGTGGGTGGAAATGAAAAATTCCATAACGCTCAAGCCTTCACGAAAATTCGCGCAGATCGGGAACTCGATGATATTCCCCGCTGGTCCCGCCATCAGCCCGCGCATACCGGCCAACTGCTTCAGCTGGCTCACGTTCCCGCTGGCTCCTGAAGATACCATCATCTGCAAGGGGTTGTATGGGTGATCCGCCATATTCTTTACGGTCGCCTTCAACACGTCGCTGGTTGATTCGTCCCAAATCTTGATGATCTCTCGGTAGCGTTCCAAGGGCGTCAAGAAACCGTATCGATAATACTCTTCCACTTCGTTGATCCGCTTTTCTGACTTTTCTATAATCTCCTTCCGTTGAGCGGAGATTAAAACGTCCTTGACCGAGATGGTCAAACCGGATACGGTGGCATAGTGGAAGCCGAGGTCCTTGATGTCGTCCAGCAAGTCCGCAGTTCTATCGATCCCGAATTTTTTGAATATCTCGTATACGAGATTTTTGATCTCTTTCTTTTTGAACGCTTTGTCGTATTGCTTGTACTCCTCCGGAAGGAGCTCGTTAAATATCGCTCGACCGGGAGTCGTTTTCACGATTTTCGTGGCGCCGTCAGACAACCGATATCTGTATAGTATCGGTGTGTGCAGCGTCAAATCCTGCTTGGCGCACTCCGTCGCCGGCTCGTGATCGGTATCGATGATCGAAAGCTCTTTGCGATTCGAGCTGTGCTCGAGCGCGAGCAAGACTTCCACAAAATTCGTGAAACGGAAGGGGATGTCTTTGGCGTCGATCTTTTCCACGTCTTTTTCACACATCGTGAGATAGTAAATTCCAAGGATGATGTCCTTCCCCGGCATCGATAACGGTTCGCCATTAGCGGGCGAGATGATGTTGTACCGAGAGAGCATCAACCACTTTGCTTCTGCCTGGGCTTTGGCCGATAGCGGAATGTGAACCGCCATCTGGTCTCCGTCGAAATCCGCGTTGAAAGGCGGGCAAACCAAAGGATGCAGCCGGATGGCGTTCCCTTCTACCAGTCTTGGCATAAAGGCCTGTATCGAGATTCTGTGCAATGTCGGCGCGCGGTTGAGCATAACCGGGTGTTCGCGGATAACCTCTTCGAGCACCTCCCACGCCTGCGGCATCTCTTTTTCTATAATCGCCTTTTTTAACTTTCGCGCGCTCTTTGAAGTGGTTTCGTCTCCGAGCAATTTGGAGAGGACGAAGGGTTTGAACAGCTCGAGCGCCATCTTCTTGGGGACGCCACACTCGTGTATTTTCAAATCCGGGCCGACAACGATGACCGCTCGCCCGGAGTAATCCACCCGTTTCCCAAGCAGATTTCTGCGGAACCGCCCTTTCTTTCCCTTGAGCAAATCGGTTAAAGATTTTAAGGGGCGCCCTCCTCTATCGGTGATCGCTTTGGACATCCTCCCGTTGTAGATGAGCGTGTCGACCGCCTGTTGAAGCATACGCTTTTCATTTCGCACGATCACTTCTGGCGCGTTTATTTCCATCAGTTTTTTCAACCTGTTGTTTCGGTTGATGACGCGGCGATAAAGGTCATTCAAATCGGTCGTCGCGAAGCGTCCGCCTTCGATCTGGACCATCGGGCGGAGCTCGGGCGAGATGACGGGCAAAACGTTCAAGACCATCCAAATCGGATCGTTCCCGGATAGCAGGAGGTCTTTGATGATCTGCAACCGCTTTCTGAGTTTGATCACATTCGCGCTGGATTTCGGAAGCTCTCGCAATTCATTTTCTTTTTCAACGAGTATCTTTTCCAGATCCAGTTTGGCCAGGAGACTCTTAACAGCTTCAGCGCCGGTCCTGGCCTCGATCTTCCCCGGATACACCGTCCGGTAAGCTTCGTATTCGTCGTCGGTGAGGATATCGCCGACCCCTTTTTCTATCTCGGCTGAAACATCGGGATCAACTTCCGTGATGACCATAATCGGTCGGTCGTTTTCGATTTCGCCTTCGGCGTTGAACATCCCGGGGTAATGTTCTTCTAAGATGCGATATTCGGTGAGTGAGAGAATCTCCTCTTCATAGACGAAACGATCGGCTATATGCGCATCTTTCTCCACCATATCCCCGTCGTTGACGTAGAGAATCGAGCCTTCGACGATCGGGTACCGGCGCTCCTCTATGATGTTTTCGATGAGCACCTTGCCGTTAGAAGTCGCTTCGTGTCTACCATCTGGCAAAGGCTTGACAGACAGCCCTTTGTCGAACACGACGATTCCGGACTTTTCAGCCAGTATCGCCGGATACGTGACTTCCCAGGTCAGGCGGTCTCCTTTTTTCACTTTTTCGTTGTCTTTTACGGCAACCCTCGCGTTAAACGGGATTTGAAAGTTCACCGGTTGGTCGCCGCTCGTGATGATTGGGTCTATGGTCAAAGTCCCCAATCCTTCGTCCAGTTCTACCGTTCCGTCGATCGGGGAGTAGATCGCCGGAATGGTCTGCTCGCTCACGAGCTGTTGCTCCGCTTTGATTTCCTCGCCACTTTTGAAATTGATCGTTCGGTTTTTGTGAACAGCGTATGCTTTCGAAACCTTATCCGTCACGGTCACCCAGTACAGAGTTTTGCCGGTATGGGTTTCTTCTTTGGTTATAGAAACCATTCCCTGAATCTCAGACTTCACCGGTCCGATGGTTTTTTTTACGGTGACGGCCGGTTCGGCTTCGAAGTCCCAGAACTGGCTGTAGATATCGCGCTCGGTCTCGTATAAGGTGTCGCCGTTATCGAAGGCGGTGTCTTTTCTATCGACGATGACGAATATCTTTTCTTTGATCCTTCTGGAGCCGAAATAGATAATATTCTCCAAGTTTTTACTGGTCATATACAGAAGGTTGGACAAAATGCTTGGCGCGCTCTTCAGGAACCAGAGATGGACCACCGGGGCTGCCAGCTGAATGTGCCCCATATTCTTTCTTCTGGAAGACTTGGGTTCGACACGCACATTGCAGCGTTCGCATACGGTTCCCTCGTACTTCTTTCCTTTGTACTTGCCACAGGAGCATTCGTAATCTTTGGTCGGCCCAAAGATCTTTTCGCAAAATAGCCCATCCCTCTCGGGCTTGAATGTCCGATAGTTGATAGTTTCCGGATTTTTGACCTCGCCATTGGACCAACCGATAACCGTATCGGGAGAAGCCATCGTGATTTGAACAGATCTGACTCTTTTCATACTCGCCCTACTTTCCAGCATTCCGGTTATGCCAGAATCAAATATCTTTTCGTTAATTGCTAAATCTTATGAACAATAATTAAAATTCAAAGGAAAGAATGGTCAAAAAAAAGCTAACCCATATAAGCCAGGTTTGTTTAGAAATTTCCTTATTCAATTCGTTTTAGGTTCTCTTCCAAGTCAAATGGGTAGGAAAATAGTTATGTCAACCTTGGCGCCTCGAACTTGAGTTTCCTGAAGACCAAGAAAATCATCTACCTCAGGTATCGAAGAGTCTTGAATTCATAGGAGCGTTTTGTAATCGCTCTCAGCTTGGAATTGTTCCCTTCCATTACGGCGTTGGTCACCCGATAGGTAAAATAGGCCATAACGCCTTTCGGATGGATCAAAATCGATTGGGCGCCTTTACCCTTTCGAGTGCTTGGGGTTGTTCGCATTGAAGGTAAACATGCCCTTTTACGTGCCGCTTCATCTATGGTGAGCGCGCTGACGGTTCCTGTGAAAAATCTTGAAAGTCGGCCTCTTTCTCTTTGCAGCGCTTTAACACTCTCCGAATGCGGTTATCACTTTCGCCGTACAACCGATGGATCTGCGCGACGCTGGTTGTTTGGGCCAAGGAAAGAGCCGACCGCTTCGAAGAGAAGCGTGAAACCGCCTCCTGCCCGAGCCCAGGGTACTTGTACTTGTTTGACGCTATCCGGTGTACTGATTCTCGGGATACGCGTGCGCAGATAGGTCTTATACTGTAACAGGTTCATATGCCGCCACTCTCGGATAACCGTATCGTGGGCACTACAAGGCTCCCCTTTGTAGTTAAATTTCGCTCCCCGTTTGAAATCGATACGGATGTGGACGACCTGTTCTTTTTGCTTTATTTCGCTGATGTACTAGGATTCCGTTATTCCAACCAATTGTTCGAATAAGGGTTGAAGTACCTTTTCCATCCCGATTTCTTCCCAATGCGTATTTTTCATTGGGAATTCTATCATAGCCTTTGATTAACAAGTTACTTAATATCTATAACAATATTCCTGTCCATACTAAGCGTTTGAAAACCGTTCTTTACACTATATTACTCCTCTTCCTGAAGGCGAAATGCCTGCTCAATGATAGCCATCACATCATCGAGCCTATTCTCGTTGTGTAGAACTACCTCTACGCCGCCGTTGTTCCTATTGCTAATAGCTACAATATCTCTGAACCTACCATCTGGATCTACAATTTCCTGAAATTTCATCTTGACCCTCAGGAGAAGCCGTTCGTTTTCGATAACAACATCCACAAAGTCTGTTTCCAACATATAAGAAATGTGCTGTGTCCTAAACACACGCTTTACCGAAGTACTAAGGTTAAGAATACGCGTGTTAAGCATATCGAAAAGATTTCTGTTGAAGTCGTTCCAATTTGGATAGGCTTCTAATCTGCCCTGCGGGGCAAGTTCGCCTTGAGGTAGAAAAGGCGCGATTTCTTCATCTGTAAGAGAGGGATAAGGCCAAACCATTCGCGCTACCTCGCTAAGTATGGATGCGCGCTCGACGACTTGTTGTTCTCCCCATATATTCTGCCTTATAACATACCTGTTCAAGCGTAGTGCGCTTTCTATGAAACCTCCTGGCATATTAAGTTTATCGGTAAAGGAAGAATCGCTCATTTCTGCATTATAAGCCGTCAGCGTCAGGTTGCCTATGGTGTGTAGATATGTCCTTTGAACCTCACTCCAATTTTCACCCAGGGCAGCAATCCATTCGGGAGAAAGCGCCGGATTTTGCGGGATGATGTGTTCGATGGTTAAGTTATCCAAAACAACAACTGCATTGTTATCCCAGTTTTCAAGCTTTCTCAAAATATACCGGCAACGATTCATATTATATATATCCCTTGTTTTGAAATCTTCGAGGAATCTTTGGTCATCCGGGAACACCCTGTTGGAGTCGAGTAAGATAAAGAATGCCTTGACCGAATTCAAGTAATCGTCCGGCCTGATGTTATTCTTTATGCTGGCAAAAATCCTATGGAGAGAGTTAGTCGGCATACCACAGATAGCGCGGCGCAAGACGTAACTCACACAAAGTTGAATGATTTCTAACAGTTCTTCTCTTTGGATCATCCCATTTGTATAGTCTTCGAGTACTTTGAGTAGGAAAGGATAGGCTACCCCCATACTGATTTCCTTCATATCTCTATACAGTGAGGTAAGCATCCCGTCTTCGCTTCTGGCGAAATACATATCAGTAAATAATCTCGCATGGCGGTAAATATCTATGCAACGGTCTATTACAGGCATACCGCTATTTCTATGGAAGCCGCGGAATTCCTTATAAATCTCTTGTTCCTTTTCCTTAGGTATCCGACCTAGTTTCATTGTCAAGTAAACACGGAAAAAGACGTCCAACAACTTGCTCTGCTGTTCATAGTCGAATAGTAATTCCGTGGGTCGCCAAAACTCGTCGTACACGTATGCTTGAGTCTCAGTGTCCAAGCCCATGAGCAAGAAGTTGCGGATAAGATCTGAGTCATTCAAGTCCATACCAGTCGAGTTTAGGCTCTCAAAGATCGCCTGCGGATCATCGTGCCTTCGATCAAGCACAACGTCTACGATTTGAAGCATGCCGATCGCATTGTAAAGATCAGTGGGCAAGATTACTCCGTTAGCAATTTGCTGGGCAAAGAAGTTATAGTTGTCGAAAATACGAGACTGGAGATTATTCATAAGCTGTTTCCGATTTATTTTTCGAATGAGCGCATCCCTATCAGATTGCGTTAATAATAGCTTATACCTACCATCTGCTTGCTCGAAAATGTTTATGAGATGTGTTTGTGTTATTTGATCTGGGTTAACGTCACACTCGGGGTGTTCCAATGCATAATCGCGCAGAGCGACGAGAAGTAAGGTTAATGT
>ERZ795050.424-NODE-424-length-67108-cov-25.498337_pt1 | contig 67108 bp, 69 predicted proteins | sample MGYA00375134_ERZ795050 | MGnify/ENA primary metagenome ERZ795050 (study PRJEB30179, sample SAMN05720221) | activated sludge metagenome | isolation source: Anaerobic digester | place: Japan | collected 2015-05-26 ... | reverse complement strand
GCCGGTAAAACCGCGACATTCTGGCAGCGAAATCCGATGCTGGAAGGAGATGTGAAAGGGATGTGATTTAAAAGGATCCTTTGGATATGATCCTGGACACGCTCAAGCATTGAGTGAACAGGGCTCCATCGGAGAGGTCAATTCAAAGAATTGATGCGGACGCCCATGTCCTCGTAGGCGGAGAGTCTCGACTGGAAGCTGCTGATGAGCATTCCGTTGTCGTCGACATAGTCATAGATCACGGCCTCGTCCTTGCCTTCGGCAACCCGGAGCACGCGGCCGATATACTGCTTCACCCTGCCGGTGAACCGGATGGGGGTGGCGAGGAAGATGGAGCTCAAGGTCTTGAGGTCGAAGCCTTCGCCGATGAGCTGTGAGGTGGCGACGAGAACGTGGGTGCGGGAGCGGCTCAGCCGCTCCACGAGTTCGCTCCGCCTGACCATGGGGACCGAGCCGGTCAGCAGCGAGGCCTCGACGCCCTCGGAGGTGATCATCCGGTGAAGCTCCTCGCAATGGGAGACCCTATCGGAGATGACGAGAGCGATGCCGCTTTGCCTGGTGCGGACGTGATCGACGACGTCACGTACAATCACGGCGTTGCGATTGCGGTCTGCGATCAGGGTGGAGATCATGGACTGGTACTCATCGGCGTCGAAATAATACGCGCACCGGGTCTTGCGCACCTTCAAGGTGGCCCGCATGATCTTGTCGATTTCCTGGAGCTCGCGGGGAAGGATGGTGTGGAGGCGGTCTCCCAAATAGAAATAGATGAGGCGGGTGAGCTTGTCGCGGCGGTATGGGGTGGCCGAGAGGCCGAGCATGAACGAGGTGTCGAGCCCGCCCACCACCTCGGTGAAGGTCCGGGCAGGTGTGTGATGGCACTCGTCAACGACCACGTGGCCGATCGTGGGCTTCACCTCGTCCATGACGCGGTAGAGCGAGTTGATGATGGCGATGGTGAGCTTTCTGCCGATGTCCTTCCTGCCGTCGCCGATCAGGCCTATCTGGTCTTCGCCCGCATCCAGAAACTCAGTCGCCCGCCTGAACCACTGGTACATGAGCTCCTTGGTGTGGACGACCACCAGGGTCCGCTGTCTCCTGCGGGCGATGATATTGAGCGCGATCACGGTCTTGCCCGCCCCCGGCGGGGCCTCGAGCACCCCGAACCTCCGGGCGGTGAGGTCCCTGACCGCCGCGAGTTGATAGGGGTGGAGGCGTGCCCGGAAACCGAAATCCACCGGATCGAGGGTACGCGTCCGGTCCACGACCAGATAGGGGCGACGGCCGAGCCTGCCGATGAGATGGTTGATATAGCCCCGGGGGAGCAGGAGCACACCGTTTTGCCGCTGGTAGTAGGTGAGCATCTCGGGCTGGAAGTTTCTCCTCCTGCTCCTGCTGTATTTCTCCACTTGCTCCCATTTGGGGTTGGGTAGGGTGAGGTCCGCCTCGATACGCTTGATCAGCTCCGGCGGGAGATCCGCTTCAAGAATGCGTACGGCATTGTCCACATGGATGGTGATCTCCACGGCTTCTTTCAGCTCCATCCGGATGGGTGGACGTGATCGGGCATGGTCATGAGATCGTGTTTTTCAGCTCATCCGCGAGGCGCTCGATCTCCTGAGGGCTCAGCTCGATCGTCACCGTGCCGCCGCCCGGGTGGGCAAAGGTCAGGTCTGCGCCCGCGCCCTTTTTCCTGAGCAGCCACTTTTTCCCTTCAGGCATCTTCTTCTGGGGAGGAAGCCAGTCATCGGGCTGGAACTCAGCAATCTGGATGAGCATGCCGAAGGCGTCTCTCGGGTGGATGAACAGCTCTTTCCACACCGGCCCGTAGTCATGGAACCCGAAATAGGGGATTCCGTTTTCTTCGAGGATCTGACGGGCCCGATTGATATCGGGTGTCTGCATGGTGACATGATGGATGCCTCCCTGACGGTTCTCGAGGAAACCGTCCAGAAAGCTCCCATCGCCGGTGGGTGTGAGGAGCTCGAACCTGCTCAGATCGCCCAATGAACAGATCTGCCACAGGTACTTCATGGAGCCGTCTTCGGCATAGGCCCCCGGGACCGCGCCCAGAAGCTTGGTGAAGAAGGCCAATGCCTTTTCGTAGTCCTTCACTGCAAGCGCGACATGGTCGATTCGTAAAATCATGGAAAACACTCCTGATGATATGATGTTTCTTCGTACAGGAAAGACCGGCAGGCCGTCAAATGGTTTATGGACCCGTCTCCAGAGGAAACTGTTGCTGATCGGGGCTGTTGCAGTATTTCAGCCGGCCGTGCCGGGACCCGGGGGGTACATCCAAGGGTCAGGCCGTTGCAGGGGAGGAGGGCCTTTTCCCCAGCTTGCGCACGAGGTCTCTGATGCTCCTGTCCCTGTGAGTGAAATCAATCGCCACGCCGCCCGGGGTGGCTCTCACCACGCGGCCCCTTGCCATGAAGAATTCCCCGGGATTTTTCCCGGAGAGGTTTGCGCTGATATACCTGCCTTTGGCATAGGGTTTCCGGGTGATGAGGAACATGCCGCTCTCGCTGATATTGATGACATAGCCCGGCATTGAGGTGTCATCGCCCTGGGCCTTGTACACGATTTCGAGCATCATGGGGTAGCGCCTGGCCCTTCGCTTGTCGGCCAGGTGACCGCGTGATTCCATTGACTGGAGCTCATCGGATATGGCCTGTGCAATGGGTGTATAGGTAATGCCGAGCTCCCGGGCGGCCCTGCCGCCGTCCGCCGAAACGCCTTCACGAAGCGTTGCGAGATAATCACGGGACAGACCCCGGAAAGGAGATTTTCCAAGAATATCGGTTACGGCGGCAAAGGCCGTGCCCGCGATCCTGGCAGCGGACCCGGATACGCCGCCCTGTGAGAGCCTGGCGCCGGAGGACGTTTCGAGCAGTGCCGCAAGACGGCGGATCGAGAGGCACTCGCCCGCGATGAAATACCGCTGCCCGTCCGGGAAGGGCCTGCTCAGGATCCGGCTTACCGCCTCGACCACATCACGGACGTGCACAAAGGTGTGAACGGCAGTAAGAAACGCCCGGTGCACCCTGATGGTATCGAGCAGTCTTTCGACAAATGACGTCCCGTTCCCGGCTGATCTGGCGCCAAGGACTATGCCCGGGCAGCACACCACAAGGGGGAGCCCTTTTTTTATATGAAGTCCCCAAGCGATTCGTTCGGCCTCATACTTGGTTCTGGCATATTCACTGAACCGTACAGGGCCCACCATGCTCTGTTCATCGAAGGGCTTTCGGGCGGGCCTGCCGTAGACATGCAGGGTGCTCATGTGGATCACGTGGGGTATATTCGACTCCAGGGCGCATTCCATGACATTGCGCGTGCCTTCGGTATTGACCCGGCTGTAGATCTCACTGTCATGCTCCCAGAATGAGGTTGCGGCGGCCAGATGGACCAGGGCGTCGCACCCCGACATGCCGGGCAGGAGTGACCTGCGGTCCTGTACATCGCCCATGACAGGCTCGGCTCCGATGTTCTCGAGCTCGCGGATGTTGCTCGACCTTCTCACGAGACAGACCAGATCGTGGCCGCGAGAGGCGAGATCCCCAGCCAGATGCGTCCCGATAAAACCTGTGGCACCGGTGAGAAAGATCTTCATGCCACCCCCTTTTCATGATCATACAATTAAAAAGCAGGCCGTTCTTTTTGCACATCCGTCGCAGTCTCAAGAATGACCGCTTGAAGATGGGTGGAAAATGTCGATAATTGCAAGACATATTACGACGGGACAGATCGAATATCAAGGCCTGAATATCTAAAGCGTGCTGCGCGGCGGGCGCAGCCCTCACGGCTTTCAGGCACCTGCTCATCCGCGCACAATGGGCGGGGCGGGTCAGGGGAAAGGCAGTTCTATTTTCTACGGCCGCGGCTTAAGCCTGTCCGCCCGGGCGTTCACACCTCGATCACCATGCCGTCCTGTGCGCACTCGAATTCCAGAGAGCCGCACCTCTTGAGCATGGTGTCTCCCAGGTGGGTCAGCACGATACGCCGGCAATCAAGCTCGTGGCGATGATCGAGCAGTGTGAGATAGTTGATATGGTTGCCTGCCATGGGTTGGTATTCATAGGTTTCACAGATAAAGAGATCCGCACCCCGTGAGACCTCGGGGAGCATGTCGTTCCATTCGGTATCGCCGGAATAGGCGATCACGGTACCCCTGCAGTCAATCCTCAGCGAGAGGGGACGGGTCTCGGGGGGATGGGCTGCGGGATAGGCTGTGACCAGGAAATCACCGATCTGCCGGGTACCACCGGCGGAGAGGACACGGAAATCGGGCCAGAAGCTCGACCGGATGTCTTCGGAACCGGGGAAGAGAAGCTTCAGGAGCCCTTCAACGCGGGGTTCAAGACCCTCGGGCCCTGCAATGGTCATGGCCTTATCCCTGGCGCCGGTGACCTGGATTTCCTTGATGAGAAAGGGCAGACCACAGAAGTGGTCTCCATGGAGGTGCGATATGAGTATGGCATCGACAGCCGAAGAATCTATCCCCTGGTGTTTCATGCCGCTCAGGGCTGTCGCTCCGCAGTCGATGAGCAATCCGACCTCCCCGGTCTGTACCATTACACAACTCTGCAGCCTTCCGCCGCTGCCGAAGGCATCGCCCGAACCGAAAAAACAGACCCTTAAGGAGCCCATGACGACTATTCTCCTCGTTTCTCCCCGGAAAACACCGCGCGGGAACCCGGGAGCCTCCATCGGCATGTCCCTCTGGAGTGGCTATTTGACTCGATAGGCTGCAGGTTCCCGTTTGGTCATTCTGGTTATGAAACGATAACCTATGGCGATAAAGAACACGGTGCCCGTAGCTGCCAGTACAATGGTCATGAAGCCTTTCTCCTTTCTGTGGCAGCCTCATGCAGGAAACCCCTGAAGCCCAGGATGATCCCGATCACAAGCCCCAGAAGGGTGAAGTTCGGTGCCATACCTGTTACCTTGTCGAGGTAGAGCCCTCCGTAGAGGCCCAGGAAGGTCATGATCACCAGCACGAAGCCGTAAGCGCTGATTCTCGTGAACTGTCCGAACAGAGTGCGTGAGAGTCTCTGTTTCTCCATACGCTTCTTGCCGCTAAAAGAGCTGGGCTATGATCTGGCGGGCCGGGCCGGTATTGATGCCGACCAGCATCACGATGAGCACGAACACCGCTGTTGCCTCAACCGGGGTCAGACCCAGTACCCGATACATGAACCTGATGCCGATCCCTGTCAGAAATAGGCAGCCGATAACTATCCAGATGGCGAGCATGATCTTTTCTCCTTTGTTTAAAAATACTTTTCACCGGATCAAAGGGCAATATCCATGCCATCGCAAAAAGAAGGTAAGGCTATGAAAATACATAATAAAAATAAACAGCATCTCAATGGCCTGTGACACTTTGGCAAAAACAGGCCGTTCCTTGGCAAGGAAATGTGCCAAATTGACAAAAACATGCGATTCAGAAACCACGGCTTGACAATCTGTCAATCGCTGCTCGCAAGACAGCACAATCGCAATCTTTTCTGGTGTGCACATAGGCAAAGAATTCACCGGGAAAGATCTTACCGGGCGATTTCGTAGGTGAGGTTCACATACGATTCCACATTGATCTGCCCTGGAAGGATCGGGGTGACGGCCTCACCTTCGGCCAGGGCCAGCTCCATTCCTCCCGGCTGCATCATGTTCGGCACGAACTGGATATAGGTGATGCCCTTGAGGTTTAGGCCCGCCGCCTTTGCCAGGACCTTTGCGTTCTCGATTGCATTCGCAAGCGCCATGGCGGCGGCCTGTCTTTGCAGTTCGTCGCTGTCGCTGCGGGAGAAGGACAGGGACCCGATCCTGGTCGCGCCGGCAGCGACCGCCGCATCGATGAGCTCGCCGATCCTTTCGATCCGGCCGGTCTTCACCACGATCGAGTTGCTGACCCGGTAGGCCTTAGGGATGAACCCTGAGCTCGATGCGTCCGTTTTCTTGTCCCTCTCATGGACCGGCTGAATATGAAAGCCCGACGTGGACAGGGTGATGTCCTGCTCCGCTTTTTGCTTCAGCGCACGGATGACCCCGTCTGCAAGCTGTGCGTTCTTCTTAACGGCTGAGGCAGCCTTTGCATCGGCCGTCTCGACCGTAAAGGTAATGATCGCCTGGTTTGGAGCAACGCTCATCACAGCCTGGCCGGTGACGTCCATGGACATCACCGGCTGCCGGTCCTGTGCACCGGCAGGCAGCGTCAGAAGGACGAACAGCGCTGTGAGCACGCCGATGGTATGGTAGCATTTCCTCATAGCTCCCTCCTTGAAAATATGATGGGACACGCTTGATGCTGTTTCCACCATGAAACGACCCCTTAAAAACACTTACGAGAATGGATGGATACTACCACATATCCAGGCGGAAAAAATGATGAAAAAGGTCCCAGAGGTATTCACAAGCAGGGATTTTGTTGGTATAATACATGTGCAAATGATGAAAGCACCTCTGGTTCTCATCGCTGCAGCCAAGGTTTTCTGGATAAGCCTTTGTGCTGTGTTCATCAGCCTGGTGCTCTTTGTGCCCGTGACGCTTGCCGCGATCATGAGCTCGACCGGGAATCTGGCCTTTACGCTCTCGAAGCAGTGGGCACGCTTCATGCTGTTCGCCACCGGCGTGAAGGTGGTGATCAGAAACCGTGAAAAGATCCGTCCGGGCACCTCGTACGTCATTATCTCCAACCATCAGTCAGAGTATGATATTCTCGCCCTGGTCACCAGCCTGGGGATCCAGTACCGGTGGGTCATCAAAAAAGAGCTGCGCAGGGTTCCTTTGTTCGGATATGCGCTCTATGTTTCGCGCAACATCTTTATCGACCGGTCCGATCCGGTCAAGGCCATCGAAAGCATCAACGTCGGCTTGGACCGTCTTCCGCCAGGCGTCGGCGTGCTGTTTTTCGCCGAGGGTTCCCGGTCGCCTGACGGGACCATCCGGGAGTTCAAAAAGGGCGGGTTCATCACGGCTCTTCAGAAGAGCTTTCCCATCCTGCCTGTGACCGTCAACGGGTCGCGGAAGGTACTGCCCAAGAAGAGCCTGGTCTTCAGACCGGGCACCATAGAGGTCGTGGTGGGAGACCCTGTCGAGACATCCGGACTCACCCGCGAAGATCTCCCGGCGCTCATGGAACGGGTGAGGGGGATTATCGTGAACAATCACCGGCCCGACTGATCTTGGATGAGGGACTTAAAGGGCAATCTGAAGGAAACTTGACTCGTAGATGCCGGATCGGCTATAGGTTTTCCGCTGATCAGTACAGATGTGCGGGTTCTCTTTTAAGCGATCCCGCAGATAACGCGCCGGGCCGAAAAAGCCCGGCTGATGGAGAAACGGGGGACGCGGGCTTAAGGACATACTGATCATGTTTTCCCGTGTCTTGGATTCAATCACGTGTGTGAGGAAGGTATTGTGAGCGAACCGAAGAAGATCTGGTACCGGCTGCGTGGAGCACTCATCGTTCCATTCTATCTATTTGCGCTTCTTTTTAATAATGGAGAGATCAACAACCCCTGGGTCATCTATCCCTTAGGTACGGTTCTCTTCATGCTGGGTCTGGGCCTGCGCATCTGGGCCCAGATGCACCTGCACTACCGGCTCAAGGTGCACAAGACCCTCACGCTCACCGGCCCGTACCTCTATGTGCGCAACCCCATCTATATCGGCAACACGCTCATCCTCGCGGGCATTACGGTCCTCGCGGGCCTGCTGTGGTTCGTGCCTGTCATGGTGATCGCATGCGGGTTCACCTATCACATGACCGTGCTCTATGAAGAGGGGCACCTCACCAGGAAGTACGGGCAGGGTTATGTCGAATTCCTCGAAAGAATACCCCGCTGGCTCCCTCGTCTCCGGCCGGCCCAGGATGCACCGGCGGCAAAGGTACGGTCATACTTTCTGCCGAGCGTGGTGGCAGAGCTGCACATCCTGCTGTTGCTCATTCCTCTGTTCTTCCTGTAGCCGGATCAATTAAAGGGCCGGGTCTAAACCGGCCATGTCCCGCCTGAAAGGCCCTTAAACGCGATCGGGTTCCTGCCCTTCCTGAGTTATGGTCTTTTCGCCATAATGTGGTTTTCCCTACTGTGGTGGATTGGGAATAAATAACGCAATGACTGAAATAGATAATAAACAAAACAATAAAATCAATGTAATAAAAAGAAAGATCAGTGCATTTTCTCATGGCATGGATTTCGCTTTGCCTGTAGTGAAAAACAGTTTGAATTGGAGGGTATAAATGGGAGTGTTCGATTACAGCAGAGAGGCGCTCGAAAATCTGAAAATCGATGATCCGGGCATTCTGGACAGGCTTGTGGATTTCGAGCACGCACGCACGGTTCACCTGAAAAAGGACCGGTCGAAGAGGGACAAGCGTATCTCGCTCAAGGAGGCGGTGGCGGAATACGTACAAGACGGCGACGTGGTTCTGGATACCGGGTTTGGTTATGTGAGAACCTGCATTCAGAGCCATTTCGAGATCATGCGGCAGGGAAAGAAAGATCTCCAGATGATCGGGGCGCCCAATACCAACCAGAGCTATATGATTGTGGCCGGATCGGTGCGCTACTCCCACAACTCCTACATCGGGGCCGAGATGCGGGGCACGGACCGCAACTATACCCGCCAGCTCAAGGCGGGCAAGGTCAGGATCCTCTCCGAGTGGAGCCACGGCGGGATCGCCCAGGGGCTCAAGGCCGCACAGCTCGGCGCTCCAGGGGTGCTGAGCAAGCAGATGCTCGGCTCGGATATCGTCAAATACAATCCGTACCTCAAGGTGATCCAGAATCCGCTGAAAAAAGAGCCGGATCCATCCGTGTTCATCCCGGCGCTGTACCCAGATGTCACCTTCATCCATGCACAGGCAGCCGACAAATACGGAAACGCCTATCTCTACGGTCCCACCGTGAACGATCTCGCAGGAGCGGCCGCATCCAGAAAGGTGATCATCACTGCAGAGGAGATCGTCCCGGAAATGGACATCCGCTTCAACAAGAAGGGATCGATCATCCCGTTCTTCTATGCTGATGCGGTGGTCGAGCTTCCCTACGGGGCCCTGCCCGGGAGCATGCCGGGATACTATTACTGGCCCCGTCAGTGGTGGGAGAAGCTCATGCGGTTCTCGGCGGTCAGCGAGGAAAACATCAAGTCGTTCATCGACGAGTGGGTATTTGGGACAAAAGACCAGATCGAATTCCTCGAGAAGCTGGGCGGGGCAAAATGGATGATCGAGGCCAGGAGACAGACCAAGGCCGCCGAAGGTGACAACGAAGACATCGACTTTTCGTATCAGGAATATACCATCAACAACGATCCAGGAATATTCTACTGATGCCCGGTGATATCAAGAAGGAGGGACAAGACATGGAAAACAACGCCCCGGCAAATCCGCTGGAGATTCTGGCATACATCCTTTCCGCGCAGATCAAGGACAACACCATTGTATATGTAGGCACAGGCCTGCCCATGGTGGCGGGGATCCTCGCCCGCAAGACCCATGCACCCAACATCACCATGGTGTATGAGTCCGGCGGCCAGGACCCTATTCAGGGAGGCATGCCCTGGTCGGTTGGCGGCCCCTTCACCTGGCGCAAGTCGCCTGTGATCATGGAGATGGCCTATTCGTTCGGTCAGTGCTACAACGGCTATGTGGATATCGCCTTTCTGGGATTCGCCCAGGTGGACATGTACGGCAACGTCAACACCCACATGATCGGCGACGACTTCCACAAACCCAAGGCGCGGCTCACCGGCTCGGGCGGGAACAACGATCTCACCTCCCTGGCCGAGAACATGGTGCTGGTGGGATTGCAGACACCCGAGAAGTTCCCGGAAAAGGTTGATTTCATCACCTCGGTCGGGCACTTAAGGGGCGGTAACAGCCGGAAGGAGGCCGGTCTTCTCGGCAATGGACCCGTTGCCGTCATATCCCAGTGCGGGGTGTTCGACTTCGAACCCGAGACCAAGAGGATGCGGGTCAAGTCGCTGCACCCGGGAATGACCTTTGAAATCGCCCAGATGTGCACGGGCTTTGAGCTCCTGAAACCTCAAGGTGAGATTCCGCTCACCCCCATGCCCTCGCCCGATATTATCGATATCCTCCGGACCGAGGTTGACCCTGGAGGGGTCTTCACCTCGCTGCCGCAGGCATAAATTCTCCCGAATGAGGGTGTCCCGGCGGCAGAGGACACCCTCGCACATTCCTTATCAAAGGTGGTCCGGCAAATCTGATTGGGGACGGCAAAAAGGGCCTGTGAAGGCACGATAGCGGCTATGAAAGCGCCCCTGTCCGCTCACACCTCCACGCCGAAGACCGTACGCAGGGCAAACCCCACCAGGAAGCTGATGAACGCGATTCCCAGGGAAAGCCCTGCCATCTCGAAAAACCGGCTCTTGAACGGTACGTCCTTGACCACGGAGAGGTAGTAGGTGAAAAAGGCGATGATCAGTACAGCCAGGATGAGGGTGACGCCCAGGCTGACATAATAGTTCGGCAGGATGAGATAGGGCGTGATCAGGACCAGCACGGTTACGATATAGGCGATGCCGGTATAGACCGAGGCCCGGACGGGGTTTTTGGAGGTCTCCTCGGCCTTGGTCGAGAGATACTCGGATGCGGCCATGGACATGGCTGCGGCAATTCCGGTGATGGAGCCTGTCAGCGCGATGAGGTGCGCGTCCTGCAGGGCCAGGGTAAGACCAGCCAAGGCCCCGGTGAGCTCTACGAGGGCGTCGTTGAGCCCCAGCACCATGGAGCCCGTGTACCGGATTCTCTCCTCTTCCAATAGCCGGATCAGCGCCTCCTCGTGGCTGGTCTCGTCCTCCAAGATGGCCCCGGCCTCGGGTACCTGGGTTCCTATGCGGCGGTATTCAGACTGTGCATCGTCCTCTCCCTGCTCCATGAGCTTGATAGCGAAGGTGAAACCCAGGACGAGGCTGATGAGATAGTAAAACCACAGCTTCAGCAGGTCGGGTCTTACATCGCGGCCGGTGTATGAGCGCCAGATCTCGTAGTGGCGCATCTCGTCGCGGGCGATCCTTTCGATGGTTTCCCGGTTTTTGCCCGGCTTCATGGAGGAGGCGATCTTTCGATAGATATGGTGTTCGGTTATCTCGCTGCGCTGGTATTCGAGGAGCTTGCCGATCATGGCCCCGTTCATGCTCACGACCCTTCCTCCCTTTGCTTTTTAGGTATGGCCGCCGGATAAGGAAACCGGCTGGCCCTCTTCGAACAGGTCTCTGAGACGTACCCTCCCCATGGACCCCCCGGACATCTCCCTCTGCAGCCCTGCCAGGCGCGCCTCGAAGGGGCCGATGCTCCAGCATGCGTCTGGAGGGAGCTCCACGATGGGTGGACCGGGATCGTTGAGCGGGCAGATATCGCGCATCTCGACGGGTGATGGGTGTTGGTCTTCATCGATCCATCTCAAAGGGAGCCCTTGGGTGCGGCAGACATAGGGGCGAAACGGATAGATCCGGCAGGACCCCTCTGGATCGAGGAAGGCGCAGGCCCCGGACGGATGAGCCGAGTGCGCGCGGAAGAGGTGTGAGCAGTGTTTCAGGATATAGTGCGCTTCCACCTCGAAGACCGTGATGCCGTCGATGCAGCAATCGGCACATCCCTTCCTGCATCTGAGCCTGTCTCCGTGGAGCCGATGGAGCAACCCAGCGATGCGGTCAACCTCCCGGTACAGCGCCTGAAGGGATGCCTCTACACGATCCGGCATGCTGCGGCCGTTGTTCATGGTCTGCTCCCGAAGGGACCCGGTGCGGGAGGCGCCTCTGCCTGAAGCAAGATTCGAATATGTTCAAATAAGCGCGTCTCTCTCATGGGTATCCTTATGGCTTATATATACCTGCGCGGCCCGAAGGTCAAAAGCGCGGAAGAAGAAAAGCCTCATCTCATTGAACGGCCACGAAGGAAAAAGACCCTGACTTGTGACCTGAATTTGAGAAAATCATCATACCATCGATACTAACTTGTATCCATGGATCCTTTGATGCACAGATCCAAGGATCCAGTCGTTTCCACAGGAGGAACTATGAAAGTAAAACAGATGCTCCGCATTGTCCTGCCCGCCGTAATATGCATGATGCTGCTCCCCGGGCTCGTTCACGCCGACATCTACCTGAAATACAAGCAGAGGACCGAGGCCTTCGAAATCATGGGGCAGAAGCAGCCTGCCAGGGAAACCGTGCGTGAGACCTGGATAGCCAAGGATATGATCCGGACCGACGAAGGGCCCCAGACCATGATCATGCGGATCGACAAGAAACAGATCTATCTCTTGGACAATCAGGCGCAGACCTACTCAGAATTTCCCATGGATATGCAGGAGATGGCCCGGCAGGCAATTGAGGAAGATCAGGAGATGAGTCCCCAGGAGAAGGAGGAGGCAAGGGACTTTGTCGAAGGCATGATGAAGGGCATGTCCGAGTTCAGAGTCACGGTGGAGGATACCGGCCAGACAAAGAAGATCGGCCCCTGGAACTGCAGAAAGTATGTCCAGACCACCAACACGGCAATGGGTCCTTCCGAGACGGTGCTGTGGGCTACGAAGGATATCGATCTGGATTACGATCTCCTTCACCGCATGGCGGCCGCCAGCATGATGATGATGCCGGGCATGCAGGAGTCCATGGATGATTTCATCAAGGAGATGAAGAAGATCGACGGCGTCACAGTGCACTCGGTCTCCACGTCAGCCATGATGGATGCAGAGATCAGGACCACGCAGGACCTTCTTGACTATTCGGACAAGAAGACCAGCGAAGAATTCTATACCGTGCCGGAGAATTACCTGGAAGAGACCAGGTAGTGTGCAAGGGCGGGCCTGGGTAAGATCTGATATAGAATCCCTGGTCTGCCTTCTTTAGATGGCTCCTAGACTCTCTTCCCGTTGCCGGAAGAACCCGCAGAGGGGGAACGGCGACCCTGACAGGGGTCCATGTGGGGATATAGCTGCAGGCCGTTATTATTTTAATGTATAGAAACTATCAGTATTCTCGGCTGGTAGAAATACAAGGAAGGAGGATACAACAGATGGGTATCTTATCCTGGATAATCGTAGGAATAATCGCCGGGTGGTTGACCGGGCTCATCATGAAGGGCGGCGGCTATGGGATCTTCGGAGACATGATCCTGGGTATTGTCGGCGCGCTGGTGGGCGGCTTTCTGGCGGGAGCACTGTTCGGCGTGCAGGCCCCTCTGACAGGCCTCAACATAGGTACGCTGGTCATCGCCGTTCTGGGTGCCATACTCGTGGTGGCGATTGTCCGAGCCTTGCCGGGGCGTACACGCGTATAAGGCTTACCCGGTATATCAAACACACAAGAGGGAGCAGATTTTTTATGTGCTCCTTCTTTTTTTGCCCGGGCCGGGAAAATCCGGCCCGGCATGTCCGGCAGGAGCGCCGGTGACGGGTGCATATCGGTTGTTTGACTGCACCCTGCCGGAAGATTTCGCCGCCGTTTTCGTTGACCCTGCCTGTTCCGGCTTCAGACCGCAAGCTCGACGAGCTCGGGAAAGACTCCGTCGGGCTCTATTCTCAAGAGACCTACGCTCACGGGGAGATTGAATCTCCTGGGCCCGGCGCTTCCCGGGTTGAGGTAGAGGGTACCTTCGCGGTAGACCAGATTCGGACGGTGGGTGTGGCCGTATATCACGATATCGACCGTGTCGGCCGGAACCGTGAGGGGAAAGGAGCCCAGGTCGTGGATCACGTAGACCCGGTTGCCTTCGATTTCCAAGTGTTCGGACTCCTTCAGCGAACCGGCCCAGTCGCCCCGGTCGACATTGCCGCGCACTGCAACCACCGGTGCGATCTGCTCGAGCTTTCTCAGTACCGAAACGGTTCCGATATCGCCTGCATGGATGATGAGGCCGCATCCGGTAAAGACCTGGCATACTTCATCTCTGAGCAGCCCGTGGGTGTCTGATATCACGCCTACAGAGTGTATTGTCATCAGGTCAGGTTTGTTTCCGGCTCCGGCAACGGACAGCTCCGCCCGCTGCCTGAGGTCATGACGCAAAGACTATTCTCCATGTGTCTCCCGGTCTACGTCCTGGTCGAAGTCGGAGCCCTTCAGCGCCTCCACGGCCGTATCGCCGGCCCCGTACTCGCGGCGGAAGGTTTCAATGATCAGGTCGATGGGCACATCCGCAAACTCACCCCGATAGCGCAGATAATCCATGTGCCTGTTCCCGTCGAGATCGAAGGGATGATAGATCGAGTCGTTCATGCCGTCGAACTCAAGCGCTCTCAGGCGGAACTTCTCGCAGAGCTCGATATTGAATGCAGGTGTGGCCTTGATCCATTTACCGTCCAGGTAAATGGACGTATACCCGTGCCAGTAGAAGACATCGGTCTTCATCTGCTCGCGCATGCGGGCGGTTGACAGATGGTTGCGAACGTCCGCATAGCCCAGGCGCGCCGGTATACCGTGATACCGGCAACATGCGGCCAGCAGGATCGCCTTTGCCACGCACCAGCCGCGCCCGAGCTTCAGGGTGGTACTGGCCCGCAGGCCCTCAACCGAAAGATCGAGCAGGTACGGGTCATACCGGATGGTATCTCGGACGGCGAGATAGAGTTTCACCGCCTGTTCGCGCGGTTCGCGGGAACAGGCTGCATGCTTCCGGGCGAAGTCCGCCACCAGGGGATGGTCGTAATCGATCGTAGGAGAGGACACCAGATACGGCTGTATTTCGTTCTTCATCCCTTTACATGTCTCCTTTCACAATGATTCATTCTACCGGCAAACAGCAAGGCGCTCAACAGCCGGTCGTCATGATTCCCGGCATCTCCATCTCCTGAAGCATCCCCGACCGTCTGAATTCCCGGCGGCTGCCGGGAAGGCAACCCGTGCCAAGCCCTCTGTGCCGTCCCGCCCGTCTCACGGTTTCGGGCCATCAACCTTCCTGAAGACCGTGCCGTTGAACGTGGCCACGAGCTCGCCCTGCCTGTAGACGTCCATCCGATAGAGGCCGGTGCGCCGGGTGGCGTGAATCAGCCTGGCTTCCGCCCTCATGACATCCCCCACCCGGGCAGCTTTCAGGAACGAGCCGCTGACATCCAGGGCATAGGAGGGATAGTGGTCCCGGTTGGACGCGGCTGCAAAAGCCACATCGGCCAGGCTGAAGATCAGACCGCCGTGGACCATGCCGAGGAAATTGCACAGGTCATCTCCTATGGTCACAGAACACGAGGCAAAGCCTTCTTCCACCTTATCCAGGCGTATTCCCAGAAACCTGGCAAAGGGGTCGGAGGCTGCTTTTGCGGCGACAGCATCCATTTCTCACTCCTCCCATTTCATCTCCATGCGTGCTTGTGGCAGAGGGCCGCCGCCAGTGCGCACGCGGGTGCCGGGCTCATTGTCCAGTTCTACAGGAGGTAATCAGCCATGGGCCAGCAGTCATGGGGTCAGGTCCAGTGCCACATTCCGCCCCTATCGTACTAGAGCGCGGCCATCGAGCTGCGCTTCAGTGGGAACCTGCTACTGCGGCTCGCCCGGCATTTCCCTTTTCTATATTGGGCTATATGATGGCAGATTGCAACCGGTTCCATGCACTCATCACACAATACACCATCCTCCTTAAGCGGCAGACCGGCAGCTTGTTTAAGCACCCTCCTTGCTTATGGCAGTGCAGGGAGTATATTGGGAAGAGTAGATTGATCTTTCAAGGGGGGGTGTATGATCTTATTCCAGGATCTTCTCGCAGGGGGTGACTTGAGCGTTTCAGCCCGGAAGTTGGCAGGTGATTTCAAACAGCGCTTTGCCCTTCCGGAAGTCCACCAGCTCGGTCTCGTCGTCCCGGACGTGGAGGACGCGGCCCGGGAGCTCGAAGCAAAGGGGATAGGTCCCTTCTTCATTGCCGGCGGAAGCCCGGATTTCTGGTATGAACGGGGGGAGCCCAGGAAATTCACCGGCAAGATGGGGCTGGCCGTCTGCGACGGCCTGGAGATCGAGCTCCTGGAGCCTGGTACCGGTTCGGACTTCTATGCGCAGTCAGTGGACAAGGAAGGCCGGCCGGTTGTGCAGCACCTGGGGTTTCTGGTGAGTGATGTAGATATCTGGGCATCGGTTCTCGCGCAGGCCGGCTATCCGGTATGGGTGAAGGGCAGACTGAGCGCATGGCCCACGAGCACCCGGTTTGCCTATATGGACACGGTCCGCGATGCAGGACTGGTGATCGAATTCATCTCCTGGCGCCTGTTGGGCCTGCCGTTCAGGCCCCTTCCCGGTCTGTATCATACCCTGGGGCGCATCCAGAAGTTCACGGGAAAGAGGACCATCTATCTCTAGGATTGGGGTCAGACGCCTACAGATGTGGCCCTGCTCCAGTCCCGCTAGGGATGGTGGAGAAAGCTCGTGCCGTACAGGATGGCCATGCCGAGAAGCCATGCGATCGATCCCGGTATGTTCGGGCCGCACCCGGGCGACTCTCTGAACTCGGGCACCAGGTCCACGGCCCCGATGTACAGGAAGTTTCCTGCGGCAAAGGGGATGAGGAAATCCACGGACATCTCCGAAGATATCCCGTATACGATCAGGCCGCCCAGGAGAAAGCTGAGCCCGGAAAGGAAATTATAGAGCAGGGCCTTTCCCTTTTCCCACCCGGCGTGCACCAGCACGCCGAAGTCGCCCAGCTCCTGGGGGATCTCGTGGAGCACGGCGGCATACCAGGCCAGAAGCCCCAGCCTGAAATCCGAGATGAACAGGGCACCTATGGACAGCCCTCCGATCAGGTTGTGCAGCCCGTCGGCAAACAGGAGCATGTAGCTGATGGGCCGTGTGTGGGAAGCAGGGCTCCGGTGGCAGTGGTGCCACTGGAGCAGCTGTTCCAGGGCCAGGAATACGAAGAAGCCGATTGCGAGCCAGAGAAAGGCGCCCCGGGTATTGTCCGCACCCTCTATGGATGCGGGGATCATGAGAAAGAACGCACTCCCGATGAGCGACCCGGAGGCAAAGGCCACGAGCAAGGGAAGGATACGGCGAAGGGTGGTCTCCCCAAGAAAGAGCGTGAGGCTCCCCACCAGGGCAATGGCGCTCATGAGAGACCCGAAAATCAAGATCGCAGGGAGAGCAGACATGTCCGGCCCTTTTTTGATCCTGTACTCGCCGCCGGATTTAAGCGGCTAAGAATAAGAATATTCACTGCAGGGCGGGGTGTCGAGAACCGCTCTAGGTAAAAATCTCCCGCTTCCGGGCCTCATCCGACCAGATCCGGTCAGTATCTTCGTAGAGTTCCTTCATGCTCTGTTCGATCATGAGCCGGTGCCTTTCGAAATCGTCTCCCTCCAGATCGGGGGGGACATAGAACGCGGGGCCGAATCTGATGACTACGCGGGAAAAGGGCCTGGGCACCATGAACCGGTCCCAGCTGCGGAAGATCCATGGGTTCTCCGAAGACGTTATGGTCGGGACGATGGCCTTGCCGGACACCTGTGCGATCCTGAGCAGCCCCGGTTTGACAACCCCGAAGGGACCTTTGGGGCCGTCCACGATATGGCCGATCTTGTATCCTCTTAAGGAGAGATCTTTGATCTGCTTCAGTCCTTCACTCCCTCCCCGGGAGGAGGAGCCGCGTACCGGGCACCAGCCGAGGATGTTGACGATATGGGAAATGAACTCACCGTCACGGCTCTGGCTGATGAGAATGGCAATGGGCTTGCGCCGGGCAAAGAAGGTTATCCCGGGGAAAAACCGCTGGTGCCACGAGGCATAGATGATGCTCCCGTCTCTGTCCAGGACAGAGCTCTCGTTCTCTGAGTCGATGATTCTGAGCCGGTATGTCGAAGACAGGGCCTTCACCAAGAACAGCCCTGTATAGGGGAAGATATACCGGTAGAGAATGATGCGCGCCTTTTTTCCCATGTTATCCGGAGACGGGCTCGCATTCCTTTTCTGGGATGTTACGCACCGTGCTCCTGCAGGAGCCCATGCCCCTCATGTATCGCCCGAGCCTTATCTCTATACCGATATTTCGTTGCATGCAAGAGCTTCTTTGATGCGTTATGACCGGGCAGGGAGGGCGATCAGCCGATGCCTCAGGATATTGGATACCCGCTCGGTAATATCGAGGTACAGGGAGTACCATCGCATGCGCCGGGACATGGATGTGATGGTGAAGAAAGGCTGCTGTCTGGCGCCGAAGCCGCGGAAAAATCGTTCGATAGGCTCCAGCATGGACCCTTCGAAGTCGAACCTCCTGGTTACCGTGGAAGAAAACCGGATCGCCTCCCACATGAGAAGGCTGCTGCTCCCGCTGTTGCGGAGATCGGGGTCTGCGCCTCCCATGAGATAGAACGCGGAATCACTGTCCCAGATCAGGTACAGCGCTGCATGGATCCTGTCTTTTGTGTCCACGGCAAAGAAAATTTTGCGCTGGTTTCTCTGTCCGAGCACGGTATCGATTCTGAGAACCAGCTCGCGGGAATAGGGGAGGGACATTCCCTGTCTGGCAAAGGTCTTTCTGTTGAGTGCGAGGAATGAATCGATCCCCAGATCGTCGCGCACTTCCACCTGCTTTGAGGCCTTGCGGATCTCCCTGCGGATGTTTCCCTGCAGCTCGGACCAGAGCTTTTCCTCGTCATGAATATCATTCAGGACATAGGAGTATCGGGTGGTTTGCGAAAATCCTTTCCAGTAAAAGGGAAGCCAGTTGGTTATGGAATAGTGAAAGTTCTGTGCAAAGGAGTCGAACCGCGGCAGCTGCTCGATGAGACCGAACATGAGATCTTTCTGTCTGGCAAGCTCGCTGGCGTACTTTCCGGTTGCAGGAGAGATCCAGGGCCCGAGAAATTTCGTGAGCTTGGGCATAATCAGCCGGGTGAGCCCGAACTCTTTGCACATGACATATGGAAGACGTGCCACGATGTGCCCGCCGCTGGAAACCACCACAGCACCCCACTGTCCTGGAGCTACGGCTTCGAGCCAGTAGGGCTGCTGGAAAATGGAATCGGCCTGGGGTATCTCTTCTGAGGTATGCCCATACCCTTCAGATAATGTTCTGCTCTCCATAGTAATTTTCATATGGTTCACCGGCCTTATCTCAATACGTGCGGGAATGGCCGGTGCCGTGACAGTAGATGACCAGGGGCGGTTTCTCCTGATTTCTTGAGAACAAATCCGGTCGGTATTAACATAACTTTCATACCATCTGCTGTGAAAAAACCGGGGGGATCGTGACATGGTGCAGACGGTTCAGAGAACTTCAGAGGAAATCATAGATGATGTGCATTCCCGGCTTTTATGGGACGACCGCATCGATGAGTCGGGTATCGACGTGAACATATCCGACGGCAAGGTAGTTCTCACGGGCAGGGTGCCCACCTGTTCTGACAGGTCCTACGCCGAGGAGGATGTGTATTCCATCGCCGGGGTCAGCTTTGTGGACAACCGTCTTGCAGTAAGCCCTCCCGCCGGAGGTGAGGCACCGGGTGATGACGATATCGCCTCGCATATCAGGAACGCCCTTGAATGGAGCCCTCACATCGACTCCGGGAAGGTTGGTGTAACGGTCGAGGGAGGCGCGGTAACCCTTCAAGGCACAGTCGATTCACTCTGGCAGAAGACCATGGCCGCCAGAATCGCCGAGAACATCAGGGGCGTACTGGATGTAAGAAACTTGCTCAAGGTGGATCCGGCCAGAACGGTTCCTGATGAAGAGATCGCCTGTCAGATCCTAAAGGCCTTTGAGAACGATGCACTCCTCGACATTAGCCTGATCAATGTCCACGTCAAGGACGGTATCGTCACCTTGAGCGGCACAGTCCACAATCACCATGCGCTTCTTACGGCTGAAAAGATCGCGGAAATCACCTCAGGCGTCAGGGATGTAAACAACTATCTGGTCGTCATCTGAATAAGAACGGCTGCTTCAGTGGTGCGGTTTGCCCCTTGCAGCAGAAGGCCGGCGCGGATATACTGCATAAAAACCTGATTACTTGTATCATGGGGGGAGAATGGGGCTGTTCGGGTTCGATTTCACGTTCCTGTTGATATCCGCTATCGTTTCTCTCGTGGCGGCCATCGGCATCGTGTTCATGATTGACTACGTGCAGCCAGGGCTCATGAGTTCCAGGGCGGGCACCAGCGTATTCATCTACATCGGCGTCTTCAGCGCGAACCTCATCATCGAGGCCTTCCGAAGGCGCCTGGAGAGAGGCCGCACGAGGCGCTAGCGCCTGCCTGCCATGACTCAGGGCGATCCCTTGACATTGACCAGGCTCTGGAAGGAGAAGTATCGGTGATCCTTAAGTAACTTCTCCGCGGGAACGAACCTGGTTTCATCAGCGATCAGCGTAATCTGCGAGGACAGGACATTCCGGATGTAAGGGATACCGGTGTTCGAGGGCGGTAGGCCGGCGGCAAGGTATGACTTTTAAGCCTTTCTAAGAATGAATACAGACAGCGGTTATCCTATAAACACCGCAAACCGTACGGTAGGGGTATCGCTTGAGAAAAAAAGTCCGGAAAGAGGGTTCTGCGGGAAAATACGTTTTTTAGTAGGAGATGGAGCGGATGAGGTCGAGCTTTTTCCCCAGGTAGAGCTTCAGCGGCTCTTCACTTCCGAACCAGAAATGGTCGACCCCTTCGATGATTCTGATGCGCTCCTTGTCCAGAATGTGTTCCAGCTCGGAGCGGTCGCAGAACTGGTCGCGGGAGCCCACCGCTGCCCAGACGTTCAAGCCCTTCAGGGAGGGGAAGGGGAACATGGAGGTGGGAGGAGATATGAAGATGCAGGGCACATCCACCTCCTGCAGGAAATTTGCCGCAACCCACGAGCCAAACGAGTAGCCTACGATGATGACCGGATAGTCTATGAAGTTCACCACGGTAGCCAGATCTCTCACCTCTCCGACGCCATCATCGAAGGAGCCCCCGCTCCTCCCTACACCGCGGAAATTGAAGCGAAGGGCGGAGTAGCCCCGCCCGAGCACCGTGTCCCAGGCGGCCATGACCACGTTGTTGTCCATGCTGCCGCCCATCAGAGAGTGCGGATGGGTGATGACGGCGCACATGCCCGCTGCGGGCACTTCTTCGTATACCGCTTCCAGCTTGGGATCTTCTCCAATGAACAGGTTTGGCATGAAACTGTATATATCCCCATACGCAACTGAAATCAATGGAGGAACATGAAGATGCCGTGTGCCGGTGAAGGTATGGAGAGCTAAGGAGACTACCTGGCCTTGGGAAGCAGGATGACCCCGTCCGCTACGGTGATGATCGTGACATGGGGCTTGAGGTTCATGGCCCTGAGCAGGGGAAGGTTCACGCCCTCGAATTTCGTGGGGGTGATGTCCATGGCCACCGCCTGGTCCACATCAACACTGTCCGGCCAGGGCACCACCGAGAAGGTATCGTAGGTGCTCAGATGGTCGGCCAAGGTAGGAGTATGGGAAAATGCCCACTCAAGGCCTTTCAGAACGTGGCGGGCACCTACGAACACGATGGCCTTTTCGTCCGGGTGCTGCTCCATGTAGGTGATCACCTTTTCAGACATCCACTTGTCCCGGTTGACCGTTGAAGGGACATCCGCATCCATGGCAATGATATTCATGCCCAGGTCCCGGGCCTGATTGAGGATATTGAGGAAGCTGGGCGAGGTCACGATGCTGTGTATCCAGATGCCGTCGGCCTCGATGAGCCCGCTGCGAAACCGTTCGATGTTCGGTTGCTGGGAGCTGGGGATCTCCACGAAGAGTGTGTTGATCTTTGCATGCTCGGCCAGGGTGGGGAGCGAGTTTGCGATCACCTCGTGGATGTAGTCGTTGCGGTGATGGGTGCCTATGAGCAGGATCCTTTTTTCCCGCGCCTTGTTCACCAGATAGGCCGTAGGATTGTCGGCAAGCTCAAGGTCGAGGGAGAATGCGTTTGCGGCTGGCATGCCCACCATGGCTGCGAGGGCAAGACAAAACATGGTCTCTCTGATGTAATCTCTTAGCTGCCCCATCATCTGAAAGAACTTGTCGGTAAGGTTTCATTCCTTGATAACAGAAACCAGGCTGGCTGGCAAGGCCTTTATCATTTCCTTCAGATCCTCGAAGGTTAGCGCAGCGCAGGCAAGGTTGCGGAAAATGGATGCCCCCTGAAGCCCCCGGACATATCCGGAAATGAACTTCTTCATGAATGCCGCGGCCTTATCCCTGCCGTAGAGTGCGCCCAGCATGTCCAGGTGTTCGAGCATGATCTCCCGGCGCTCATCCATAGAAGGTGCACTTCCGCCTAAGAGCTCGCGGAAGACCCACGGCCTGCCCACGGCGGACCGGCCCACCATGAAGGCGTCGCAGCCCAGCGTGCGGAGACACTCAAGGTCGGAGGCTGAGCGGATGTCGCCGCTGCCCACCACGGGAATGGATATGCTCTGCCTGAGGTCGGCGAAGAGATCCCACCGCGGGGTCCCCTTGTACATATCCGCCCGGGTCCTGGGATGGAGAATGATGCAATGGACCCCGATTTTCTCGAGAGCTGTTGCCAGCTCCACGGCGTTGATCGATCCGCTGTCCCATCCTGCACGCATCTTCACGCTCACCGGTATGCGCACCGCACCAACCACTGCATCGGCCAGGCTTTGAGCCAGGGGGAGATCGCGCATCAACGCCGCGCCCGCTCCCTTGCTCACGACCTTTCTCACCGGGCATCCCATGTTGATATCGATGCCGTTAAAGCCCTGATCCTCAATGATACGCGCCGCATGCGCGGCATGGCGGGGAGAGGTGGTGAAGATCTGGGCCACGAGCGGGGCGTCCTCTGCGGGCCGCCTCAGGAGAGACAGGGTGTTGCGCGTATTCATGAGCAGGCCCTCTGCGCTGATCATCTCGGTATAGCACAGCTCTGCGCCGAAACGCCTCGAAAGAACGCGCATGGGCCAGCTGGTGTAGCCGGAGAGGGGCGCAAGCAGCAGCCCGTGGACAAGGTCGAGACCATAGAGCTTCATGACGAGGAATACCGGCTGCCCTGACGCAGACCTTTGCGCTCCATTTCCCGGTGCACGGCGTCCAGCACCTGCCTCTTGTCCAAGACCCACGACGGCGCAACCAGCTCGTCCTCATGGGGGTCTCCGGTGATGCGCTGCACCACGATGTCTTCCCGCAGGTGCGCGATGAAGCAGGCTGCGGCCTGCGCGTAGGACTCCCGGTCCATGGGCGTATACCGGCCTTCCCGGTAGAGGTGCTCGAGTGAAGTGCCTTTCGCGATGTAGAGCATGTGGATCTTGATGTCGGTCACCGGAAGGCTGGAGACCAGCCGGGCCGTGGCGAGAAAGTCGTCCATGTCTTCGCCGGGAAGGCCGATGATCACGTGGGCGCAGATCCGCAGGCCGAAGGTCGAAGTGAGCCCGACCGCGCGGGAGAAGGTCTCCACGTCGTGGCCCCGGTTGATGAGCTCCAGTGTCCGGTCACTGGCCGACTGGAGGCCGTACTCCATCCATACGAGGCGGTCGGGGGCATAGGAGCTGATCAGCTTGAGTTTGTCTTCATCGATGCAATCCGGCCTGGTGCCGATGGCGAGCCCTACGATCCGGGTATAGGGCAGGATGGCGTCGTAGAGGGCTTTTAATGTATAAATATCTGCATGGGTGTTGGAATATGACTGAAAATAGGCGATGAAGGCCTTTGCCTTATACCGCCTGGCCATGGCATCCATCTGGGTCTCGATCTGGCTCTTCAGGCTGATCCCGCACGAGAATGCGCCCGTGCCCGAGCCGCGGGCGTTGCAGTAGATGCATCCGCCCCTCTTAGCACTATCCCGGTGGGGGCAGCTCAGCCCTGCATCCAGGGTGATCTTCTGAACCCTCTGCCCGAAACGTTCACGCAAAAAGGAGCTGAAGGTCCGGTAGGGGGGCTGGATCATCACAAGAACGGGAAATCAAAACCCTTCAAGCCGAGGTCCTGAGCGAGGTCTTTCATGATCTTCTGGAGCGGGGGATTGATGGGTATGCCCTCTTTCTTACGGACCTTTATCATGTCGAACTCTTTCTCACCTGCAAGATAGATCTTCTGCTTGCCCGGCATCTTCGCGGATTCTCTGATCTCCCGCATGATCGAGCCGGTGATGCCCCGGAACACGGGCAGGGGAACAAAACTCTCGATGTTGATGGCGACGAAGAAGTGGCCGAGCCGGTGAAAAGCTGGCTTGCCGTTATTGAAGCCGGTCAGGGCCTTGCCGAAGCTCCCGCCGGTGAACGATGCGCAAAGGATCTCGACCATGACACCCAGCCCGTAGCCCTTATGCCCCCCCAGCTCCTCGCCGGCCCCGCCCAGGGGAAGCAGGGAAGCCGTGCCCTTGACCAGGGTCTGGAGCAGCTCGTTGCTGTCTGTGGGCTCCTTGCCCTCCCGGTCGATGGTGAGCCCCTTGGGTGTGGGTTTGCCCTCCCGAGCGTATACCTCGATCTTGCCCCGCTGTGTGGTTGAGGTGGCGATGTCCAGAAGGAAGGGGTATTCCTCATCCGAGGGTGCGCCGAAGCTTATGGGATTGGTGCCGATCACTGGCTCGACCCCGAAGGTGGGCGCCACGGACGGTCTGGCATTGGAAAACGCCAGGCCCGCCATATTCTCCCTGACCGCCATGGTGGGATAATACCCGGTGATGCCGAAGTGGGTGCTGTTGCGCACGCCCACCATGCCGACATTACACCTCCTGGCCTTTTCGATGGCAAGGCTCATGGCCCGGTGGGCGATCACGTGGCCCATCCCGTGGTTCCCGTCGATCACTGCGGTATTCTCTGTCTCTTTGACCACGGTTTCTTTCGTGACAGGCTTGAGGATTCCGTCTTTGATCCGGTCTACATACATCTTGAACCGGCCGATGCCGTGCGACTCGACCCCGCGCAGGTCCGACTCTATGAGTATGGAAGCGCAGGTTCCGGCGTCTTCTTCCGGAACCCCGAGTGCCATGAATCCCTGTTTCATGAAGCGTTCGAGCTCACGATGATCGACCTTTACGATGCCTGTTGTGCTCATGGAGGTGTCTCCTTGTATAGGAAAAGGTGCTGTAGTCATGGATGGTTCTCATATCAGATGATTCCTGGTTCGTGAAGAGGATATTCATGGAGAGCCCGCAGATGTCCTGCATCGGCGGCGCCACCTTTGAGGGCGGCAGGCCGCCCGGTCACCCGCCGGAGCCGGATGTCTGCCGGAGCGGGTCCCATGCCTTTGCATAATCGAGAAAGGCACGGTGATGGGGCAGGGGAACGAACTGCTTCCGGTAGATCACGGAAAAGCTGCGCAGGATCCTGGGCGGCTTGAGCGGTATTGGCGTCAGAAGCCCCTGACCGATCTCGCGCCTCACTGCGTGGATGGAGAGAACGGATATGCCCAGGCCTGCAATCACGGCCTCCTTCACCGCTTCGGACGATCCGAGCTCGCAGGATACGGAAAATCGCGACAGGTGCGGCAGGTCGTGCTCGTTCAGGTAGCTCTCGAAAATCGACCTGGTGCCCGAGCCCTTTTCTCTGAGGATGAACGGCTCATGGAGAATGTCCTCGATGCTTGCCTCCCGGAGCTCGCCTATCCGGTGGCCATTGGGGGCGACCAGGATCAGCTCGTCGTCCCAGACGGGCTCGCAGTGAAGTTTTCTGTCATTAATGGTTTTCCCGATAAAACCGATCTCCACCTGACCGCCCAACACCATGTCGATCACCTCGTCGCTGTCGCTGGAGAGGATGTGCGCCTGGATGTCAGAATAGGTTTTTCTCAGGCCCGCGAGCACGGCGGGCAGGATGTAGGTCGAGGGGATCGTGCTGGTTCCGACGAAGACATGGCCCGATACGGTGTCCTCAAGCGAGAGGATCTTCTCGCGTGCCTCATCTCTGAGCCTCAGAACCTTCTTGGCATAACCGTAGAGGATCGAGCCCTCCTGCGTCAGCGATATACCGGTCTTGGTGCGGTTGATGAGCGGGCGGTTGACAAAGATCTCGAGGTTCTTGATGTGCTTGCTCATGGAGGGCTGGGAGAGCAGCATCTTTTTTGCCGCCTCGGAGAAGCTCCGTTCTTCCGCCAGGGCGACCAGGGCCTCGAGCTGCTGAAGGGTGATGCTTTTGAACTGATCTGTAATCATGCAACCATCATAGCTCAGAGAGATAGAAGGGATCAATATGGAATATAAATATATTGCATAGGCGAAATTCAATTCTCCTTCTCAAGCCTCTTCTTAAGGATTGTATTATGGGCGGGTCTGGTTTCCGTTGAAACTTGCAGGTTTCAAAAAAGGTCGAGGGGCCCGCCCCTTGAGGTTTTCATGATTGATGGGAACATCGAGTTGAGACGAGATGCTAAAGATTGCAGAGATACAGATATGCATCCCACATAGTCGCTGGATAATATCATCCGATTATGCCATATGGAAGAAGGAGCGCACGGTATGGGAAACGATGCACAGGACAGGAAAATAAAGCTTACCTCAATGGTTCACGGTGCAGGTTGAGCGTGCAAGCTCGGTCCAGAGGTTCTGGACCAGGCGATCTGCACGCTTCCGGTCATGAAGCACCCTGATCTGCTCGTGGGCATGGACAGACCTGATGATGCCGGGGTATACCGGATCAGCGATTCCCTGGCGCTGATCCTTACGCTGGACTTCTTCACCCCGGTGGTGGACGATCCCTACCTGTTCGGCCAGATCGCAGTGACCAACTCGCTGAGCGACGTCTATGCCATGGGGGGAAGGCCCGTGCTGGCTATGAACATCATCTGCTTTCCCCAGGAGGGAGAGGTGTCCATCCTTAAGGACATACTCAAGGGCGGGTTCGACAAGATGAGCGAGGCCGGAGTGCTTCTGGTGGGCGGTCACAGCGTGGACGACCCGGAGATCAAATACGGCCTCTCGGTGACCGGCACCGTGCATCCGGAGAAGGTTCTCAAGAACACGGGCGCCCGGGAAGGGGACCTTCTCATCCTCACCAAGCCGCTGGGTACGGGCATCATTTCGACCGCGGTCAAGGCCGGGATGGCGAGCCGTCAGGCCGAGGAGGCGAGCATCCTGTCCATGAACACCCTCAACAAAGTCCCTGCCGAGCTTTTGGAAGGTTACCGGGTTCACGCATGCACGGACATCACCGGGTTCGGGCTTCTGGGGCACGCCTGCGAGATGATCGAGGGCTTGAGTGTCGGTATGGTCATCAATGCCTTGCGCGTCCCACTGTTCGATGAGGTGCTCGAGTATGCAGACATGGGCCTGATCCCGGGAGGGGCCTATCGGAATGAAAAGTTCCGGCAGGCGTTTGTCCGCACGGAAGGAGACTTGAGCGACAGCCGCCTGAAGCTCCTGTTCGACCCGCAGACCTCGGGCGGGCTCCTCATCGCGCTTGAGCCCGATCAGGCCGAGCAGCTTCTGGAGGATCTTCACTCGCACGGGGTAAAAGACTCAGCCATCATCGGCGAGATCACCGCCGGACATCCGGGGAGAATCGTGGTCAGGCCGTAAGGGACAGGGAGACAGGATGGTTGAGAAGCTCTCCTAGTCTTAAACAGCGGGTGCGGCGCTATTTCTTCACGATCACGATTCTATAGCCTGTCCCGTCCTGCTCGATGCGATCTACAAACCATCCTTTGCTCCCGGCGGCACGCGACACGTTTTCCCTGGCTGTGTCGGTGTCCACCAGGATCTCGATTGTGCCGTTTTTCTGCTCCTTTATTCTGTTCATAACCAGGATGACCGGCTGGGGGCACGAGAGCCCCCGTGCGTCGATAGTTGCATTCATGCTCATGCTCCTCACCATGCAATCATGCTTCTCTTCTTTTTTCGTTTTGGACGGTTTGCCAGTGCTATACTCCTTTGGCCCTCATGCTCCAGCCGATGAGCAGGCATACGACAAGCCCGATTCCCACAGCCGCAGCACCGTGGGGTCCTATCCCCGAAGGCGAGCTTGCAAGCCCGAAATTGTGAGCGAATGCGGCACCGGACACCATACCGATGACGAACACGGCCGCGTCGCCGTCTCCTTCGCCGCTCAAGAAGAGCTGCCGCCCGGGGCAACCGCCTGCGAGGCAAAAGGCGAGGCCTGCCAGCGTCATTCCTGCAAAGTTCCAGAAATGCATGCTATGCGCCACCGGCTGACCAATGAAGCCGGGTTCGAACTGCCCGAAGACGAGGTTTGCGAGAAAGGCGGCCAAAACCAGCGCGATGACCCCGCCCAGGAGATGGGTCTGGCGGAACAGGATGAGGTCGCGCAGGGCGCCCATGGTGCAGAACCTGCTCTGCTGGGCGATACCTCCCACCACCAGGCCGATGGCCAGAGAAACGAGCAGAGGGGCATGCATGGAGCCGGGGCCGCTCATACTGTAGAAGAGCACGCCGCTCATACCCTTACCCTGGATCTGCGGATAGATGAACAGGAGCAGCAGAAAGCCCAGGGCTATGAGCGGCATGATCATGCCCGCCGCCTTCGAGGTTGGCTGTGATCTGCCCAGGGTGTAGCCGTTTTTCAAAAAGAGTGTTCCCACCCACACCCCGAAGACAAGACCGGCAATCCCCAGGACCGCATTCAGATCGCCGCCTGCGAGCCTGAGCAAGGCCCTCCAGGGACAGCCGAGAAACACCAGTGCCCCGATCATGGCGAACGCGCCCAGGATGAATCGGACGATGGGCGCGGAACCAGCGCGAGGCCTGAATTCACGGAAGAGCAGCGCCGCCAGGAAGGACCCCAGGACAAAACCCAGGATCTCAGGCCTCAGATACTGGACCGTTTCCGCCCGGTGCAGGCCCAGTGCGCCCGCGATATCACGTGCGAAACACGCGACACAGACCCCCATGTTCCCGGGATTGCCGAGCTTCTGAAGGGCAGCGGCAAGAATGCCGATAACCGCCCCGACGCCGATGACTCCCCACCTCGTTGCAAGAACATTTTTCATCCTCATACCATGCAGACTCCTCTCGTTTGGATGATCGGGGTTATCCCGCAAGGCCCGCTGTGCTCGGTTAGAATAAAAACCCCGTTTTCCATTGCATTTTGTATGCGAGTACGCATGCCCTTTTCATAATGAAAGGTGTGTCCCGCACTGTGAAGTTTGCTGGTACGCTTATAGAAGGCTCAAGTACGAATGGCAAATAATTATATTGAATAAAGTAATAAACTATATGCACCAAAGCAATGACAGAACAGGGTGACAGTTCCGGCAGGGTGAGATTTTATGTCGATCAGATGGTCCTCGTCCGTACGGGCATGAGGTGAATCCCCCTATCGTGCGGCCTTGCTGCTTGTGTTTTACATTGATTTGTTTCATAATCCCCGCGTGACAAAAATATCTCGCGAAATCACCAGCAGGAGGAAAAGAGGAATGAAGAGAATTTTTTATGCAATCAGTATGGTGGGTATTCTCGTGGCGTTTTTCTCTGCCCCGGCGCCGGCTGCCGATGATTCATGGGAAAGGGTCAAGGCGGCGGGCAAGCTTGTGATCGGGATCGACGACGCGTTTCCGCCCATGGAGTTCCGAAACGAGCAGAACGAGCTCGTGGGGTTCGACATCGACGCATCACGCGAGCTGGGCAAGAGGCTCGGCATCGAGATCGAGCATGTGCCCACTGCCTGGAAGGGCGTGATCATGTCTTTGAAGACCAAAAAGTTCGATATCATCTGGTCTGGGATGTCCGTGACCGAAGAGCGCATGAAGGAGATCTCCTTCACCAAGCCCTACATCATGGAGAAGCAGGTCATGGTGGTCAGGGCGGACAACGAGAAGATCAAGAGCGTCAAGGACCTCGGCAAGGCGCACGTTGCCGGTGTGCAGCTCGGCTCCACCTCCGAGGAGGCGCTCAAGAGCCTCGGGACCGAGTTCAAGGAGGTCAAGCGCTACGACAACAACACCTCGGCCTTCATGGACCTCAAGATCGGAAGGATGGACACCCTGGCCGTTGACGAGCTCGTGGGCCGCTACTACCTGTCTCAGCGCCCGGGCGAGTATCGCGTGCTGCCCGAGCCGCTGACCTCAGAGCCTATCGGGATCGGCATCAGGAAAGAAGATGTAGCGCTTAGGGAAATGATTCAGAAAACCCTCGACGAGATGTTCGCCGACGGCACCATGAAGAAAATTTCCATCAAATGGTTCGGAGATGACATCACTGCATGGAAGTAGGAACCAAACGGCCCGGCGTGCTGAAAGGCGCGCTGGGCTTCTGCCTTTTGCTGCTGATTCTCCCTGCGGTTGCACTTGCTGAGCCCGATCCATATGAGATTCTGGCCTCGGCCACACGGGAGGCCAACTCCGGAAACATCGAAGCCGCTCTCAAGACCTATCTGAAGGTCCCGGCGCCTAAGCCCGGAGAAGACGGCGGCGCCTTCGTGCGCTCGCGCATGGAGGCCGCCAAGATCTGCTTCAGCACGGCCGAGTATGAAAAGAGCTCGTCTCTATGCGAGGAGATCTTGAGCCACTACCCGGAGAATCTGGAGGCAAAGAACCTGATCAAGCAGGTCTCTATAGTGCAGACGCCCAAGTGGGTTCGTTTCCTCAAGGACATGGGCACGTACTTGCCCACCCTGCTCAGGGCGTCCGGCATGACCATTCTCCTGGTGCTCATCACCATGGTCATCTCGCCCGTGGCAGGGCTATTCATCGCCCTGGCCAGGATCAGCCGCGTCCGGAGCATATCGTGGTTTTTCTGGTGCTATATCTGGGTGTTCAGAGGCACCCCGCTTCTGCTCCAGCTTTTCTTCATCTATTACGGACTTCCTCCCCTGGGTATCACACTCAGCCCCTTCACTGCCGCAGTGCTGGGGCTCGGCCTGAATTACTCGGCCTACCTGGCCGAGATCATGCGCGGGGCCATCGAGAGCATCGACGCGGGCCAGATGGAGGCGGCAAAGTCGCTGGGCATGACCTACTGGCAGGCTATGAGGCGCATCATCGTGCCCCAGACCTACAAGCGGCTCGTACCGCCCGTCGGCAATGAGTTCATCGCGCTGATCAAGGACACGGCCCTGGTCTCCACCATCGCCATGGTTGAACTCATGCGGGCCGCGGACCAGATCTTCAACACGACCTTCAACATCTTCATCCTCATACAGGCTGCCATGATCTACCTGATCATGACCAGTATCTTCACCGTATCGTTCAGAAAACTCGAAGACAGACTGGGGGTGTACGAGAACCGATGATCGAGCTGGTTGACGTCGTCAAACGCTTCAACGATTTCACGGCCGTGGATCACGTGAGCCTGAAGATCGACAAAGGGGAGAAGATCGTGATCATCGGCCCCTCGGGCTCGGGGAAAACCACATTGCTCAGAATGATCAACTTTCTGGAGACCATGGACTCGGGCCGGATACTCCTGGAAGGCAGAGAGGTCGGATACCGCAGGGACAAAAAGGGCAGGCTCGTGATGGAAAAACAGGACATCATATGCAGGCTGCGCTCGGAGATCGGGATGGTGTTTCAGCACTTTCATCTCTTTCCCCACATGACGGCGCTGCAGAACGTCATGGAGGGGCCTGTAACCGTGAAGAAGCAGTCCCGGGATGAGGCCCGGAGAGTGGCACTGGACCTTCTGGGCAAGGTGGGGCTGCTGGACAAGAAAGACACCTATCCGGCCTTCCTCTCCGGGGGGCAGAAGCAGCGGGTCGCCATTGCCCGGGCCCTTGCCATGAAACCCATGCTCATGCTCTTTGACGAGCCGACCTCGGCGCTCGACCCGGAGCTCGTGGGCGAGGTCTTCACCACGATCAAGCAGTTGGCCGAGGAGGGAATGACCATGGTGATCGTCACCCACCAGATGGGCTTTGCCCGTGAGATGGCCGACCGGGTCATCTTCATGGACGAAGGCAGGTTCATCCTCGAAGGAACCCCGGGGGACGTCTTTTCCCACAGCATGGACAACGCCAGGGTCAAGGCCTTTCTCCAAAAGGTTCTGTAAGAAGGTTTTCAAGAACTGTTTCCGCCGGCTCAACCTGTCCTCCTGTACGATACTTCCGCGGTACCATGGAGTTCTCTGTCACGCCTGAGCGGATTTCCGATCCGCCCTCTTTCATATAGATTATTGTGCGGCAGGGATTATTCATACATTTATGAAGCTGCAAGCCGGAGGATAAAGCCGGATCAACCCCTTTCTCTTGGGGGCCCCTGCCCATGAGCGGCCGGTTTGTCCGTACGACACTCCGGATATGACCCGGCGGTGAGCCGGAAAAGGGCATTCACATAGGGAAGGGAATGCAGGAGCCCTGTCGGGCGGTTATTGCGCACATGTGCCCGGTTGCAGGGAGCCTGGCAACAGCTATTCAGTGATGGGAAAAATATGGGAAAGATCGTGATCGATCGGCCTCATCAAATCATCGCGGTCGGCGATTCGCTGACCGCCGGTTCTCAGCCAGGAATCACCGATTATGCACCTTACACCGGGCCGAACACACGGGATCTTCTCCCTACCTCATATCCCTACGTGCTCTCCGACCTGCTCTCGGTCTCCATGGGCACCCGGCTCATACGCAACCTGGGCAGGGGGGGCAGCACTACCCGTGACTGGCTGCCCGGGGCCACATGGGAGAGAGCAGATGTGCCCGGTTTCCCCCTCAACGGGAGGCCCCTGGATGAGATACTTGCTTCACGGGAGAACATCAGAGTGTGCCTTCTGATGTTGGGCACGAACGATGTGAACAGCTCGGTTGTGCCCGATTTCATGATGAGGCGGATCGGCGGGGTTGTGGGATATGAGGACGATGATTTTCTCAAAACCCGAGAGAACCTCATTATCATACTCACTCGCCTTCATGAAAAAGGTATTGTCACCTATCTCGCAAAGATTCCACCCAACCGCAACCGCGGAGGCGAGTCACTTTTCGGTCTCGACCGGCTCTTTTTCAATCGCAGAGGGGTACAGGAGAAGCTCGACCTCTATACCCGCATGGTCAATGCGCGGATTGATGAGATCTATGCGTCGCACCCCCATATCGTCCGGAAGGGGCCGGATTTCTACACCCTGTTCAAGGAGAGAAGCGATGTCTGGAGCCGGGATCTCATGCATCTGAACACCCTCGGCTATCGCTTCATGGCCTGGACATGGGCCGAGCTGCTGAGATCGGAAAAGATCGCCATCCAGGTCTGAACGCACTACCGGCTGTATAGCCCCGCACAGAGAGCCAGGCGCTTGTGCCTTCGGGAAAAATCATATAAGAACATGCGCATGGGACATGCGGGTAACAGGTCGCCGCTCTTCGAGGCCGGGTCGATTTCCACCTTGCGCGAGGCAGGGGTGCAGCATGTGTGACACCTTTGCCGTCGGCGAGGCCGCAACTCGGGCAGGAAGCTGGATTTTTGCCAAGAACTCGGATCGAGAGCCGGATGAGGCCCAGATCGTTGTTTCCTATCCCGGGAAAGAACATTCCCACCACCAGGAAGTGAGGTGCACCTATATCAGCATTCCTCAGGCGCCTGAGACCCGCGGTGTCGTACTCTGCAAGCCGTTCTGGATCTGGGGCGCAGAGATGGGGGTAAACGAGAAGGGCGTGGTGATAGGCAACGAGGCGCTGTTCACCAGGAGCAAACCCGAGAAATCTCCGGGGCTCATCGGCATGGACCTGGTGAGGCTGGGCCTTGAGAGGGCAGATACGGCCCAAGAGGCGGCCGATGTTATCACCGGACTTCTGAGGCGCTATGGGCAGGGCGGCCCATGCGGCTACCGGGACAAGAAATTTACCTACATGAATTCGTACCTTATCATGGACCGCACCGGGATCGTAGTGCTGGAAACCGTAGGGCGGGATTATGCCATGAAATCCTACCAGGACTTCGCCGCCATATCCAACGGGATCACCATCGGCCGCGACTGGAAGGAATCGAGCATGCCCAGGGGCACGGATTTCCAGGCGTTCAGCGATCCCATCATGACCTGGTTTTCCGGCAGCCGTGCAAGGAGAGCATACATTATCGAGCATATCAGCCCGCACGGGAGCACCTTTGGGGTTGCCGATGCCTTCGAGATCCTGCGCGGGCACCAGGGCGGCCTGCTCTTCAAGGGTCTGAATCACGATGTGTGCATGCATGCTGCAGAACCTCTCATAAGGAGATCGCACACCACGGGTTCGCTGGTGGTGGAGCTCGACTCATCCTCAGGTTTTCGAATCTTTGTCACCGCAGGGTCTTCACCCTGCCTCACCGCCTTCAAGCCGATCCTCCCCGGAAACATGCCGGCGGGAATTGATCAGGGCGGATTCCGATACAATGAAGATTCGTACTGGTGGCGGCACGAGGCCTTCATTATCCAGGCACAGTTGCGGCTGTCGCAGGTGCAGGAACCGCTCTTGAAGGAGATCCGGGAGTTCGAAGGCGGTTACTGCCTGAACATGCCCTTCTTCGACTGGGAAAGCCGGGACAGGGCGCTCAAATCCGTGAGCAGCGAGGCATTCTTCCGCTCTTCAACACTCGAGTCCTCGTGGCTGCATGCAATGAAAGGCATGGCGCAAGACCGCAGGCCCTTGCACAATGTTTTCTGGAAGATGACGGCCAGGAGAAACGGCATCCCCCTCGAATAACCTGAGCGCCTGATGGGTGCGGCGCATCCTCCTGATCCGAAAAAACCTATTTCACTTAAGGGGTCGTCCGAGAAGGATCATGGGCATCCGGCAAGCCGGTGAAATATGAGGGATGACATAAATAATAGATTGCAATCATTCAAGTATTTATATATCATCAGAGGCTGATATTTCCGCTTGCATAGCAATGATTCATTGCGGCGGGCAAGGTTTCCGGCCGTGTCAGCCGTACATGCCAATGTACCCCCCGGCGCTTGCCGGCGGGAATGAGCATGAACAACAGGAGGAGGCATGGGAAATGGGTGATGTTCTCAAGCGTACGGTAAACCTGATTCGATCGCTCCACGGGTTTCCGGCTTTTCAGTCCAAGGTGAAACACATGCTCTGTTCGACGGCGCTTTCCTTCCTCGGGCCGGCTTTCGAAGTGGTCGGAAGGCACGTCCCGGAATTCCGTAAAGAGATCGAGTCATGGGAGGAGGGCAGGAGGTTCGCCCTCAGGGTTTTGCCGAAGGGCCCTGCCATTACCCTGGAAAAGAGCGGGGATATGATCCGCTACCTGGGAAAGGGACTGAAGTCGCCGCATATCACCCTTTCGTTCAAGAACTACGACTCGGCCCTGCCGGTTTTGATGGGCATCGCAGGATCGCACCAGGCCTTTGCTGAAAACCGGATTCTCGTAGAAGGTGATCTGGCAAAGACCATGGAGATCAACCGGGTGGTGAACATCGTCAATGCGTATCTCCTGCCCGGCATTGCCACGAAAAAAGTACTGAAGAGGGCGCCCAAGATGACACTGAGGGACTATATCAACAAGGGCAAGGTGTATGCCGGGCTCGTTCCGGCGGTTGTCCGGCACTTGATATAACATCATATCCAGCCAGGAGGATCTCATGATACCCCATTACTACCAGCATTTCTGCCCGGTGAAGATACTCTCGGGCCACAACGCGGTGAGCAATATCCCGTTTGAGATGGACATACTGGGCTGCAGGAGGGCCATGGTCGTCACGGACAAGGGCGTGGTGGATGCAGGTCTGATCAACCTGGTCAGAGAGGCCTTCGCCGACTCGGACAAGGAGATCGGCTATGTCTTTGACGAGGTCCTGCCGGATTCCAGCAACCGGCTTGTGAACAAGCTCGCCAAGCTCTTCGAAAAGGAAAAGTGCGACTGCTTCCTGGCCGTGGGCGGCGGGAGCGCCCTGGACACGGCAAAGGGGGCGAATATCGTGATCTCCGAGGGCACCGACGACATTCTCTTGCTCCAGGGTAACGAGATCATCAAAAAAGAGCTGCTGCCCATGATCGCCGTTCCCACCACCTCAGGCACCGGCTCCGAGGTGACCAAGGTGGCGGTGATCTATAACGAGGAAAAGAACATCAAGATGGCCTTTGCCTCAGACCGGCTCTATCCCAGGGTGGCGGTCCTCGATTCCCGGATGACCATGACCGTGCCTCCCAAGCTCACTGCGGCAACCGGCATGGACGCGCTCACCCATGCGATGGAGGCATATACCTGCATGCAGAAGAACCCCATAGACGACGTTTTCGCGCGGGCGGCAATCGAGCTCATCCGAAAGTATCTCGTGCGCGCAGTGGAGAACGGCAAGGACGAGGAGGCCCGTCTCGGTATGGCCAATGCCTCGCTGTTGGCCGGCATCGCCTTTTCCAACTCCATGGTCGGCATGGTCCATGCCCTGGCCCATGCCTGCGGAGGTGTATGTCATGTGCCGCACGGGATCGCCAACGCCATCCTGCTCCCCCACGGGCTCGAATTCAACATCCAGAGTATTCCCCGCCCTATTGCCGAGCTGTCCGGAATGCTGGGTGGCTCCATCGAATTCATGGAGGAAAAAGAACAGGCCATGGTTACGGTCTCCCTGGTGAAGAATCTTCTGGGCAGACTCAACCGGATCAGCGGTCTGCCCGTGAGGCTGCGCGACGCAGGGGTCGCGGAGGATAAGCTTCCCGCCATTGCTTCTGCAGCCATCAATGACGGCGCCCTGGCGTTCAACCCCGTGGAGGTGAGCTATGACGAGGCACTGGAGGTGCTGAAGAAGGCCTACTGAGGCCTATCCCGGCTCACCCCGATTTTTTTAAGCAGAAGCGGGTACTCGTCAGGCCCGGGTAAGGGCGTAGATTCGCCATGGGTGCTCGACCGTCTCCTGATGCCGGTCTCGCAAGAACCCTTTTTACAGACCGGAAACCATTCCCATGGCAGTCCCTCTGCATGTTTTTATGATACATTTCCGGCCGGTTGCATGACAAGGTCCGAGGGACTATTATCTTACTTATACAGAAAACTATTCAGGCCAGTGACATGCGATATGGAATACTTTCCAAGCATGGGGGAGGAGGGTGAGATGAGAGACAGGTACAGCATCATAGGCCCGCTCTATGATGTGCTCGCAAAACTGTACAGCGCCGGCCGTATCGACCGGTGTAAGCTCGCTATGCACGACGTGATCAGGCCCGACGATACGGTACTTTTCGCCGGGGTGGGGCAGGGGATCGACGCCGTTGCAGCGGCCGAGCGGGGTGCGCGGGTCACGGTGATAGATCTCTCCCGGTCCATGCTCGACATCTTTTCCAAAAGGATATCGGGCAGGCACTTCCTTCATCCCATCGAGGTGATTCATACGGATATCCTCAAGTATGACGAATTCGGGAAGTTCGACATGGTATTTGCCAACTTTTTCCTGAACGTCTTTACCCGGCCCATGGTCATGGCCGTGATCGAGCATCTCGTCAAGCTGGCAAAACCGGGAGGGTACATGGTGGTGGGGGATTTTGCCCTTCCGTCGGGCAGCGCCGCTGCCAGAGCCGTCCAGAGCCTTTACTGGTACATCGCCGATATCTTCTTTGTGCTCACCGCCAGGAACGCCTTTCACCCCGTGTATGACTACCAGACCATGCTCAAAGGGCTCGGGCTCAAGATAGAAAGGGTTAGGTATTTCCGGCTTCTCTTCGACGACCGGTATTGCTCGATCCTCGCAAGAAAGGACTGAGCCTGGCTCTTTGGCTCTGTGAGCCGCTTTTGCTAGTCCTACAGCCCTTCTCAAGGTGAGATAATCAAACATGGTATGCCAAGGAAAGGGGCGTAAACCTGCCGGTCAAGAAAAAATCTGCTCACAAGAGTGAAAAAGATTACCCACAATGAAAAAATCCCACAGGCACCAGAAAAATTATAAGTAGTTGATAATAGGTAAGATAATTATATCAATATCAGTTTTAACCTGATATTAGCCTGATAATTGTTTCGTGTTTTTGCAAAAATAATTTGGCACGTTTTGTGATTATCCCTTCCCATGGCAGAGGCATCCTGGAAACAGGACAGAACATGCACCAATTGGAATTGCATCGTGTTCGTATGAAAGGAAGGGAGTTATGAGAAATACCGTTACTGAGCATAAGGTAAGGTCACTCAGTAGTATTTCAGAGGTCAAGAATCCAGTCGCCATCTCTCCCATAATATTGAAAAAAATATATTCCAGCGGCAGCCTGAAGAACTGCAGTGAAGGGGTGGGCTTCTGCATCAAGAACCAGATCCGCGATGCCATGCTCACCGGCGTCCAACGGATGGCCATCAACCAAACAGAGATACCCCTGCACGATATTTTCGTAGGAAGGAACGGCTCGAGGCTCAGGGCCGATCTGATCGGCCAGGAAAACAGGGTCTGTTTCCCTCTGGGCGAAGACGTGCACTTCCTCGTCACCATCGATCCGCTTCTCAAGAATCAGGAGCATCACATCAGCCTGAGCATCGACACCGACCACTTCGGCACATTGAGCCTGGATGCAACTGACACGGTCATGGAGACCCGGGCCGACCAGAGCCGCATCCCCTGCGTGAAGGATGCCAATTATGACATGGATATCGTACACAAGCGCCAGGAGTTCGTCGAGAATTTCTCGGGCGTGAAGCTGCACCACATCAAGCATTACTCATTCGACCCGGCCCTCACCAGGGGGAATATCGAGAATTTCACCGGCGTGGCGCAGATTCCCATGGGTTTTGCAGGCCCCTTAAAGGTCAACGGCGAATATGCCAAGGGCGAATTCCTCATCCCGCTGTGCACAAGCGAGGGGACCCTGGTGGCCTCCTACAACCGCGGCATAAAGATCCTCAACATGTCCGGAGGCATCACCACCACCATCGTGGAAGATCAGATGCAGCGCGCCCCGGTGTTCGTATTCGAGTCATCCCGGCAGGCCAGAGACTTTTCCCTGTGGCTTGACGAACATATGGACGAGATCCGCAGCCAGGCGGAGTCGACTTCCAAGGTGGCCAGGCTCCTGGATATCGAAAAATATCTGGCGAGTAAGTTCGTCTACCTGAGGTTCAACTATTACACCGGCGATGCAGCGGGACAGAACATGGTCAGCATGGCCACCTTTGTCGCCTGCAGCTGGATACTCGCCCAGTACAAGGAGATCAAGCATTTCTACATGGAGTCGAACATGGCTACCGACAAGAAATGCTCGCAGATCAACACCATGAACACCAGGGGAAAACGGGTGGTCGCGGAGTTCACCGTGCCCCGTGATATCCTGATCCATCACATGAGGGTCGATCCCGACACCCTGGTCTACCACAGCCAGGTGGCAAATCTGGGCGCCTTTATGGCCGGGTCCTCCAGCAACGGTTTGCATTGCGCCAATGCACTGGCAGCGCTCTTCATCGCAACGGGCCAGGATGTGGCGAACGTGGCCGAGGCCTCCACCGGGCTGATCTATACCGAGGTGACACCCGAGGGCGACCTGTATGCCTCGCTGACCCTGCCTTCGCTCATCGTTGCAACCTATGGGGGAGGGACCGGACTGCCCACACAGAGAGAATGCCTCGATATACTCGGGTGCTATGGACAGGGCAAGGTAAAGAAATTCACCGAGATCGTCGCCGCTGTAGCCCTTGCAGGGGAGCTTTCCCTGGCGTCGGCGATCTCGTCACTCGATTGGGTTACCAGCCACGAGCGGCTGGGGAAAAACCGCTGAAGCATTAGGAGGAAGGAGGAATATCATGGAAAGTACGATACGGCTCTCAGCAGCTCATGCGCAGGCCTTGGAAAAACAGCATGCACAGGCGGTTCATCTCGATGCCCAGAAGTCAAAGGCGCGGCTCAGGGAGATCGGGATCGACATGTTCAGCATGGATGAGCGGATCGGGTACCTCAAGAAGTACGGGAACCACTGCCTGTCCTTTTCAGCGTTCCAGCCGAACATGCATTTTTTCGATATATCCGGCATCGGCTATATCGCCTACAGGAAAAAATGGGGCGCCCGTTTTGTGCTGGCAGACCCGGTGTGCCATGTGAACGATCGGGAATTCCTGGTGAGAGAATTTCTCAAGGACCGGACGAACACGGCATTCATCCAGATATCCGAATCGTTTGCCCGTCTTCTCCATGAAAAGTTCGGCCTCTATGCAACCCAGTTCGGAATCGAGAGCATCATCGATCTGAAGAACTGGAACCTCAAGGGGAAGAAGAAGCAGGTGCTGCGCACCTCCATCAACAAGGCCCAGAAGGACGGGGTGCGTTTCATGGAAATGAATGGAAAGAACATCGACGACGAGCTCTCCAGGGAATGGTTGCGCACAAGGAAGGTGAGGCGCAAAGAGGTCGTGTTCCTCATCAGGTCCAGAGATCAGAAGTACCAGGAGGGAACGAGACGGTTCTACGCCTTCCTCGATGATGAGCTGCTCGGGTTCATCCATTTCGACCCGATCTACGAGGATGGAAGGATTGTCGCCTATGTGCCCAACATCTCGCGGTTCTCGCCGAAGTTCAAGCAGGGCATCTTCTATCCCCTCATGGTCCACGCCATGGAAACCTTCCAGTCTGAGGGCGTGCCCTACCTCTATCTCGGCCTCTCTCCCCTGGTCGTGGCGGATGAAGATTTGCCCTGCGAATCAGGTATCCTGAAATGGATGATCCGGCTCCTCTATAAGTACGGGAATTTCCTCTACAGCTTCAAGGGCCTCCACTTCACCAAATCGAGGTTCTCGGGCACCGAGGTGAAGACCTTCTGTGCCCACAGGGAGTGGCTGCCGGCAAAATCCATGCTCACGGTTTTCAGGATCTCGAACATCATCTGAGCAGAGACGCCAGTGATGGCTTGAAACCGGTTCTTGAGGTTGCTCACTCGAATGCGCCCATCCGTGCAAATGTAAGGATGGGCCATCCATATGCAAGCGCGGCACGCCGGAGCCTCATGTCCGGGTTGGTGGCAACCGGATGCCCGACGGTTTTCATGAGCGGGATGTCGAAGAAAGAGTCGGTATAGAAATAGCTCTGCGAAAGGTCGATGCCGTTAAGCCCGGCCCAGCGGATCGCATATACCCTCTTGCCCTCGCCATAGCACAGAGGCTTCACCAGTCTGCCCGTGAGAACACCGTCCTTGGCCTCCACCTCGGTGCAGATCATATCGGTTATGCTCAAGGCATCGGCGACAGGCTTTACAAAGAAACGGGGTGAGTTGGAAATCACCGCCACCCGGTGTCCTCGGTCCCGGTGGCTCAGAATGAGCTCCGCCGCCTCGCGGTAGATGGTTTTTTTCATCATCTCCTCGAACCAGAGCGAGCAGAAGCGATCCATATCCTTCAGCGAGGTGCCCGAGAGCATCGCCATGTTTTTCTCGTACCATTGTTCGATATCGAGCAAAGACAGCCGGTATAGAATGATCTTGAAGATGCTCTTCACCAGATGGCTTGCAGGCACCAAACCATGTTTTCTGGCGAATTTCACGGATGAGAGCCCCGAGTTTGCCCAGGTAATGGTGTGGTCCATATCAAAAAACGCCCCAACAGAGCTCATAGAGATACATGTATCAGAGCAGGGAGGTCATGACAACCTGGTCTTATTCACCGAAGATAACACCCCTATGCCGGATTCGGTCCTGGATATGCCGTATCATCTGCCCCTGCATTTGGAATGTGGGTTCATGGTTTCTCCGTGCAGCGGTATATTCTCAGTGTTTGCTTTGACATCCCTCTGTATTCAAAGTAATATGTGCTCATCGTAAAAAGGACGCCCGCATCAGCGTAGAAGAGATGCAGGACTTCCGGGTGGCCCTTGAATCCTCCTGTGCAACGGCTTTGGAAGATAGATCGCCGTGTGCGGCTTCGGCCGGATTCAGGAATTGGCCTCTAAAGTCCCAAGCTATTGATATGCTGCTGAGCGAAATGATGTGAGAGGATGTTGAACGTGAAAAGACCTACATGGGATGAATATTTCATGATGCTTGCCAAGCTCACGGCTTCCCGTTCCACCTGCCTGTCGCGTCCCACCGGCGCCGTGATCGTCAAGGACCGGCAGATCCTTGCCAGCGGCTACAACGGGTCCCTGCCCGGAGAGGCGCACTGCATGGACGAGGGGCAGTGCTTCAGACGCTCTCTCAAGTGGCCCGAGGCGATGAAGTATGATATGTGCAGGTCGGCCCATGCAGAGGCCAATGCCGTGGCGCTGGCTGCAAAGAAGGGGGTCTCTCTGGAGGGGGCGAGCATCTACTGCACCCTTGAGCCGTGCATCACCTGTGCAAAGCTCATCGTCATGTCGGGCATCACCCGGGTGATCTACGAGCATGCGTACGACTCTCCCATCCCCGAGCGGGACCGATACTGGAAATCCGTGCTCGCATCCGGCAACATCGGCGTGGAGAAGCTTGTGATCGGTGATGAGACCGTGCAGTATGCCTTGAGTTTTCTGAAACCGGACACATCGAAGAGGAGGTTATGAGGCATGGTATTCGGGGCAGACAGGATCGTGGGCATGATCAGGAGCGGGGTGGAGGTGGAGGACGCGATTACCGGGCAGATCACCACCAGGCCCCTCATCGAGCATATCGGCAGCGATCAGATCGAGCAGATCGAGGGGACCACAGTGGACTTGAGGCTCGGCGCGATCTACCGCCCTGTGGGCAGGGCCAGTCTCATGCGAGACAAGAGGATCACCCCGCGGATCGAGAAGGTCATGGATATAGAAGAATCCCCTGACGGCGTCTATCTCGTCTCGGGCGGGGAATACCTGCTGTTCCAGACCATCGAGCAAGTGAATATGCCCCGGGACGTGTTCGCCTACATCAGACCCCGCACCACGCTCATCCGCTCCGGGATTCCGCTGGAGACCGCCTTCATCTCTCCCAACTATCAGGGGAGGCTCACCGTGGGGATGAAGCACCAGGGACCGGCCGAGGTGGAGATCCAGATGGGGTTCAGGATACTGTGCATCGCGTTCTATCCCATTGACGGGTGTGCGGTCCCCTATCGCGGGGTATGGCAGGGAGACCGGGTATCGACGAATGGAGAAGAGGAGAGACCGTTTTGAAGTATTTCGCAGATGAATACCATCACATCGAGCGTTGGAAAGAACTCAGGAAGGATCTGTTCCGGAACGAAGAGCCGGCCATCAAACTCATCGGCATGACCACCCCCACCGAAGAGATGCTCTCTCAGGGGGTCACCACCGAGACGCTGCCCGCGTACACCGCGCGCCAGAGCCACGAGTCGGCCGGCACCCACGAGGACGATCTGCGGCTGAACAAAAAGCTCATTTCCTGGGAGCACCTCACCTGCCTGGAGGCCGTCCAGTTCGTGTACTACGTGACCGGGGTTTCCAAGTCTCTGGCGGGCCAGTGGACCCGGCACCGGATCGGCATCGGGTGGACCTTCCGCTCCACCCGGTATGTCAAGGCCAGCAAGAACATGTTTATCTACCCGGCGCTGGAGTACCTGGACTCCGAAGACACGGTAAAGGCCGCCTACCAGGCTTACGAGCGGGAGCACCGGCATGCCATGGAGGTGTATGACGAGCTCAAGGATCTGGGCATCAGGAACCAGGAGCTCAGGCGCCTCATGCCCGTGGGTTGGTCCACGGCCGCCTATGTGTATGTCAACGCCCGGTCCCTGAGGCATTTCTTCGAGCTCAGGCTCGACAAGTCAGCCGAGTGGGAGATCCGCAGGCTTGCCTACCTGATGTTCAATGACGTCATGAAAATCGCTCCGACCCTGTTCGAGGATCTGGCGGGTTGACGTGCTTCATGTCTGATACAGGAGGCGATGAATCCCCGAAGGGGAAGGTGCATCAAAAAAAGAATGGCACCTAAGGAAAACGATCTTTTCAGCGCTGGTTCCCTCGATGGAGCAAGCGGGGACAAAGACCATGCGGCTTGTGGGCCGGTGATTGCCGGTGGTGCCGATCTGCCGGGCGATGCCCGAACGATCCGGCCGCGGGAAGACGAGACCCTGGATTCACTTGCATGCAGCGGCCTGTATGTGCTGCAGAAGAAGCAGGGCTACCGCTATTCGCTGGATGCCTACCTCCTTGCCGCCTTTGTCGATGAGGCCACTGACTGTGAGGTGGTCGACGTTGGGTCCGGGTCCGGTGTCCTTTCAATCCTGCTCGCCGCTGTCAAAGGCCTTCGCGTGACAGGGGTGGAGATCCAGGACGACATGGCGGAGATGTCGAAGCGCTCAATCGAGCTCGCAGGGCTTCAATCCAGGGTGAAGATCGTGCATGCGGACATAAGGGAATACCGGGGGCAGCAATTCGACGCCGTGGTGACCAACCCCCCGTACCGCCCCGTGAGCACGGGGAGAATCAGCCGCGACCAGGGTAGGGCGATGGCCCGTCATGAAATATCCCTGGACCTTGAGACGCTGCTGAAGTGTTCGTACGAGCTGCTCAAGCCGGGAGGGCGGTTTTACCTGGTCTATCCGGCATGGAGACTGCCCGATCTGATCTCCGCCATGCGGGCCGGCAGGATCGAGCCCAAGAGGGTTATGTTCGTTCATTCCACACCCTCTTCGAGTGCGGAGATCGTCTTGGTGTCAGGGCTCAAGGACGGCGGCAAGGAACTGAACGTATGCAGGCCCTTTTTCGTTTTTGCCCGTAAGGGGGTCTATACAAAAGAAATGGAGAGGGTTTTCACCGCCCTGGAGCTCCCAAAAAGCCATTGACCTATAACCCATTTACGTGGTGAAATGAAGCATACTGACCCGAAGATAGAAAGGAAACATTCATGAAGGTTGAGATTTCAGACGTGGGCAGCACCAGGAAAGAGATGAAAGTTGTGGTCCCCAGACAAGAGGTGGACGCGGTTACGAACGACATCTACCGCGACATCTCTCAGAAAGTGACCATCAGAGGCTTCAGGAAGGGTAAGGCCCCCCGGCACATCATCAAGATGTACTACTCGGATTACATCCAGAGCGAACTCTCCAAGAAGCTGATTCAGGACAAGTTCGAGCAGGCTGCCAAGGAGCAGGATCTTTTCGTGGTCTCCATGCCTGATATCTCCAACGAGCCCCCGAAGGAAAACGAGGACTTTACCTTTACGGCGCAGTTCGACGTGAAGCCCGAGGTGAAACCTCAGAAGTATACCGGTTTTTCGCTCCAAAAACCCAAGACCGAGATCAACGAGGCGAATATCCAGGATGTGCTCACCAGGTTGCAGGAAACCTATGCCACCGTCAATGACATCACCGACCCCGAGTACCGGGTGAAGGAAAAGGACTATGCCATTGTGGATATCACCTCTGAAGGGCATCCCAACCTCAACCGCTTCAAGATGACGGTGGAGGCTGGCGTCAGAAGCGCTTTACCCGGCCTGGAGCAGGCAGTTGTGGGCATGAAGGCGGGCGAGGAAAAAAAGGTGACCATCGATTTCCCCGAAGACCATTTCCTCGAAGAGATGAAGGGCAAGAGCGCCGAGGTTGATCTCAAGCTCGATTCCATCAAGAACCGGGAGCTCCCGGCCATCGATGACGAGCTGGCAAAAAAGGCGCGGCCGGGCGTGGAGAGTATAGATGAGCTCAAGGAGGTCATCCGAAAGGATCTTCAGGAACGCCTCGAAGCCGACGCCAGGAATCACCTGGAACGTCAGATCAGGGACCTGCTCATCAAGGAGAACCCGTTCGATGTGCCGGAATCCATGGTGCGGCTCCAGGCAGCCATGATGATCAGGGGAATGTCCGAGAGGCTGTCTGCGCAGGGGTTCAAGATGGAGGACGTCTATCCGGACACCGAGAGCCTGAAACAGGAGACCATGGCCTCGGCGGACAATATGGTGAGGATCTCTCTCCTGCTTGAGGCGATTGCGAAGGAGCTTGGCATCGAGTCCACCGACGAAGAGGTTCAGCAGGAAATCGAGAAGATTGCAGAACGCTACAACATGGCCCCGGAAATGGTCAGAAAGGGCATGGAAGAGCGGGGAGGCATGGAAGAGATCGAGTTTGGTATTGTCGAGAAGAAGGTGTATAATCATATTATAGACAACTCGCAGGTTGAGGAAGTCGGCCAGATCGAGGAGAAGAGCGATGACACTAGTGCCGATCGTGGTTGAGCAGACGAACCGGGGTGAGAGGTCGTACGACATCTACTCCCGGCTGCTCAAGGACCGGATCATCATGCTGAGCAGTGATATCCACGACGAGGTAGCTAATCTCCTGGTGGCCCAGTTCCTTTTTCTGGAATCAGAAGATCCCGACAAAGACATCTACTTTTATATCAACTCCCCGGGCGGATCGGTCACTGCAGGTATGGCGGTGTACGATACCATGCAGTACATCAGGCCCAAGGTGAGCACCATCTGTGTCGGACAGGCCGCCTCCATGGCTGCAGTACTCCTGGCGGCAGGGACCGAAGGCATGAGATATGCCCTTCCACATTCCCGCATCCTGATTCACCAGCCCCTCGGCGGTGTCCAGGGTCAGGTGACCGACGTGAGCATCCAGGTTAAGGAGATGCTCAGGCTCAAGGAAGAGCTCAACAGGATTTTATCCCAGCATACCAAGCAGCCGATAGAGAAGATTGCCAAGGACACGGACAGGGACTTTTTCATGACTGCAAACGAAGCAGTAACATATGGGATAATAGACCATGTGATTTTCAAGAGACCCTCTAAAGAAAAGCAAGAGGAGAGCATCAATGCCGAAGATAAATGACCACTACCGGCCTGGATTGCGCTGCTCCTTCTGTGGCAAGTCACAGGAAGAGGTGAGAAAGCTCATTGCAGGGCCCGATGTCTACATCTGTGATGAATGCATCGCCCTGTGCAACGAGATCCTCGCCGAGGAAGAAGGCGAATACAGGCACTTCAGTGCGTCTTCTAGCATACCAAAACCATCGGAAATAAAGGAAATACTGGACGAGTACGTGATCGGTCAGGAACATGCCAAGAGGATCCTCTCCGTTGCGGTCCACAACCACTACAAGCGCATCGAGTCAAACCAGAACATCAGCGGGGTGGAGATCAACAAGAGCAACATCGTGCTCATCGGCCCGACCGGTTCGGGCAAGACGCTGCTCGCGCAGACACTGGCCAAGATCCTCGACGTCCCGTTCACCATCGCCGACGCTACCACGCTGACCGAGGCGGGTTATGTGGGAGAGGACGTGGAGAACATCATCGTCAACCTCCTGCAGAATGCTGACTACGACGTGGAGCGCACGCAGAAGGGTATCGTCTACATCGATGAGATCGACAAAATCGCCTCGCGCGGCGACAATCCCTCCATCACCCGCGACGTCTCCGGCGAAGGCGTTCAGCAGGCGCTGCTGAAGCTCATCGAGGGGACCGTGGCATCCATTCCGCCCAAGGGAGGGCGGAAGCATCCCCAGCAGGAGTTTATTCAGATCGATACCACGAACATCCTCTTCATCTGCGGCGGCGCGTTTGTCGGCCTGGACAAGATCATCTCCCAGCGCCTCGATAAAAAGACCATCGGGTTCGTGGCCGAGATCAAGAGCAAGCAGGAAAAGGATATCAGCGAGATCCTCAGAAACGTGCAGCCGGAAGACCTGATCAAGTTCGGCCTGATTCCTGAGTTCGTGGGCAGGATACCCATCGTGTCGACCCTGACCGAGCTGGACGAAGAAGCGCTCATCGCCATCCTCAACGAGCCAAAGAACGCCCTGGTGAAGCAGTATCAGGCCCTGCTCAAGATGGAAGGCGTGGATTTGAGCTTCAGCAAGGAAGCCCTGAAGGCGATCGCCAAAGAGGCCATGAAGCGCAAGTCCGGGGCGAGGGGATTGAGGTCCATCATGGAGAACGTCATGCTCGATATCATGTACGAGATCCCTGACATGGACGGCGTAAAGGAGTGCATCATCGGTCACGATGTCATCCTGCACGGAAAGGCCCCGATGATCGTCTATGAGAGGAAAACCTCTCAGGCATAGGCTATGAGAGCTGCTGTTTCAGAAAATGTCTACCCGCTTCTGGTACTCAGCGACATCGTAGTATTTCCCCACACGATCATCCCGCTTCTTATCGAGAGCGAGAAGACGGCCGTCTGGGTGAGCGCGAGCTTCGAGGCAAAGGAAGACATCATCGTGTGCTGCAGGAAGCACCCGGATGCTCCAGTTGCATCGGAGCAGGATATCCACCGGATGGGCGTGAGGGCGCATATCCTCCAGCTCATCCAACTGCCCGACGGCACCCTGAAGGTGTTTATCGAGGGTAAGTCGCGTCAACGTATCACCCGTATCTTTCAACACGACGATATGCTTCTGGCCGAGGTCGAGCCCGTAGCCGACGTGATTCTGGAAGAGCGGAAGGCGGAAGCGCTGAAGCGTCTTCTTGTAGAGACATTCCAGGAGTACTGCGAGTCCTACAACATCGACATTCATCCCGACATGATCGCCAAGATCCGGTCCCAGGATGACCCGGGGTTCGTATCCGATATCATCGTGTCCTACATGGACCTCAAGACGGACATCAAGCAGGAGATCCTCGAAGAGAACACTATCGACTTGCGTCTGAGCAGGATCTACGACCATATACAGGGAGAGCTCGACATTGCCAGGATCCAGACGAGCCTCAAGGAACAGGTAAGACAGCGGAACAAGGCGTCGCGCAAGAATCTGCAGCAGGAACAGACACAGAAAATGGCAATGGACTCGATGGACGACGAGGTAGCGTATCTTGAACGGCAGATCCGCTGCAAGAACATGCCGCAGCATGCCAGGGATAAGGCCATGGGCGAGATCAAGCGTCTGCGCATGATGCCCCCCATGAGCGCCGAGGCAACGGTCATCAGAAACTATGTGGACTGGTTCATCGCCCTTCCGTGGAATGAGATGTCTGAAGACAAGACAGACATACTTATGGCGGAGGAAATCCTGAACCAGGACCATTTCGGGCTCGACAAGGTCAAAGACCGCATCCTCGAGTATCTGGCGGTCCAGCAGCTCGTGGGCTCCATGAAGGGTCCGATCCTGTGTCTGGTGGGCCCCCCGGGCGTGGGCAAGACCTCGCTGGGCAAGTCGATCGCACGGGCCACCGGCAGGAAATTCGTCAGGGTATCTCTGGGAGGGGTGCGTGACGAGGCCGAGATCAAGGGTCATCGCCGCACTTATATCGGCGCCATGCCGGGCAAGATCGTGCAGGGACTTAGACAGGCGGGAACTTCAAATCCGGTCTTCCTCCTGGACGAGGTCGACAAGATGAGCGTGGATTTCCGGGGAGACCCGTCTGCCGCGCTGCTCGAGGTGCTGGATCCTGAGCAGAACTCCGCCTTCTGCGATCATTACATGGACATCGAGTACGATGTATCCAAGGTCATGTTCATCACCACGGCCAACACCTCTTATTCCATACCGGCCCCTCTGATGGACCGGATGGAAGTGATAAGAATCGAGGGTTACACGTCTCATGAAAAGCACCAGATAGCCCGGGACTTCCTGATACCCAAGCAGATCCGGCTCCACGGACTCGAAGGGAAAAAGGTCACATTCACCAAAAAGGCCATCGATGCCATTATCCATGAATATACCCGCGAAGCCGGAGTGAGGAACCTGGAAAAGGAGATCTCGTCGATCCTGAGAAAAGTGGTCAAGGAGATCGTCTCGCAGAAGAACATCAAGAGTACCCGGATCACCCAGAGCAGGGTGTACGAGTATCTGGGCGTTCCCCGTTACCGCCGGTCGAACAGACGCGAAAGCGATTACGTGGGGCTGGTGAACGGCTTGGCATGGACTGAGGTAGGCGGAACGCTGCTCACGGTCGAGACCACCGTGATGCCCGGAAAGGGCAAGCTCCTGCTCACCGGCAAGCTCGGCGAGGTCATGCAGGAATCGGCCCAGGCAGGCATGAGCTATGTCCGGTCACGGGCAAAGGATTTCGGGCTCGACGCGGATTTCTACGACAAGATCGACATCCATGTCCATGTGCCCGAGGGGGCTGTGCCCAAGGACGGACCTTCCGCCGGCATCACCATGGCCGCGTCCATTGTATCGGCGCTGACCAAGCGCTCGGCCAGGGCACGGGTGGCCATGACCGGGGAGCTGACTCTGGGAGGGCGCATCCTGCCCGTGGGAGGTGTCAAGGAGAAGCTCCTGGCCGCGAAAGAGGCAGGGATGAAAGAGGTTCTCATACCGCTGGAGAACGAAAAGGATCTCAAGGATACCCCCAGGGAAATTTTGAAGGGTCTCGAGGTTCACATGGTCGAGCATATGGACGAGATAATCGCTTATGCCCTTAATTGAGCTATTGACAGCCCTTATAAATGCTGATACTTTCAAAGCCACGTTTGGGCATGGGAGAAACTAATAATTTACAGGAGGTATGCTTTGACGAAGACAGAATTGATATCAGTTGTGGCAAACAAGGCTGGGATACCTAAGGCTGCAGCAGAGAAGGCGATCAACGCTACTACCGGCGCCATCCAGGACGCACTGAAAAAGGGCGATAAAGTGACCCTGGTGGGTTTCGGGACCTTCGACGTGGCCAAGAGGGCTGAGAGAACCGGTGTAAATCCCAGGACGAGGGCAACCATTAAGATTAAGGCCTCCAAGGCTCCGCGCTTCAGACCAGGAAAGGCCTTTAAGGAAATCGTCAACAAGTAGCACGAATCGAAAGGATGCTCAGGGCGGGTAGCTCAGTTGGGAGAGCGTCGGCCTTACAAGCCGAAGGTCACAGGTTCAATCCCTGTTCCGCCTACCATTCGATGAGATAAATAAGGGGGCGTAGTTAAGATCGGTTATAACGCCGGCCTGTCACGCCGGAGGTCGCGAGTTCAAGTCTCGTCGCTCCCGTCAATACTTATGTCTATACCTCATCACCATGAGGTATAGACTATTTTCTTTTTTAGCCTCTACCTATCCCTTGAAATCAGATACGATTCGGGCAAGTCATTATTATCATGATCACAATTTTTTTCTCTCCCCGCGCGAGCAGTGTGTGGTAAGAGAGTTTCCCCAGATGAAAAGGTGTGGATGAGCGCTGCCGGGGAGAAGATGCATCACCCTCAATCGGGCAAGGCATGGGGGGCCGGGCAGAGATGATCCATCAGCGCAAGCACTGGAAGGATTACCAGCTCTGATGCGAGAAAGGGAGACATGAAGAAAAAATGCATAGCCCTCTACTCAGGGGGACTAGACAGCATACTTGCAGTGAAACTCATGCAGGAACAGTCCATCGACGTCGTAGCGGTCAACTTCTGCACCCCGTTTTTCGGCTATGACGTGCTGCTCAATCCGGAGAAGCACCGGGAATATCACCAGAAAACCTATGGGATTCACATCACCCCATGCGATTTTACCGAGGACATCATCGATGTGGTGAGCAATCCGGAGCATGGGTATGGCAAGAATCTGAACCCTTGCATCGACTGCAAGATCCGGATGCTCAAGCGGGCGCGGTCCATGCTCGAGGAAATGGACGCGTCGTTCGTGGTGACAGGAGAAGTGCTCGGACAGCGGCCCATGTCCCAGCGAAGAGACGCCATGAATCTCATCGAAAAGAAATCCGGACTCAAGGACATTCTCGTAAGGCCGCTCTGCGCTAAGCACCTCCCGCCCAGCCTGCCGGAGCAGCTGGGCATCATCGACCGGGAGCGACTGCTCGATGCAGCCGGCAGGGGGAGGAAGACCCAGATCGAGCTTGCCCTGAAATACGGCATCGAACCAAGCGCCATACCAAATCCTGCAGGCGGGTGCCTGCTCACGGACGAGCAGATCTCCCGAAAGGTGCGATCGACCTTTGAGAGATTCAGACCGGGAAAACCTTCGCGGCCCGATATCGTGCTCGACATCGCGGGCAGGAAGTTCATGCTCGATGAAAACACCGTCCTTGTGATCTCACGCAGTGAAGATGAGAACCGGTTCCTGGCATCTCTGGTATGGCCGGGAAACGTGTTTCTCAAAATAGCGGATGTCCCGGGTCCTTTGAGCATTGTGCGGGGCGATCTGTCGGAGGAAAACCTCCGCATAGCTGCGGCCCTCTGCCTGAGATACGGCAAGGGCAGGGGCACAGCCGGCCATGTAGCGGTGTACGGCCCCGACCCCGAGTCAATGACCGGCACGGTTGACGCACCCGTGGTGGAAGAGGATTTCTGCAGGCGGTTCCAGATTGACTTGAATAAGTGATATTCGATATAAGGCCACCACTATGGATTATTTCTTGAGCGTACTGGGAATGGTCTTTGTGATCGAAGCGCTGCCCTACATAGCCTTTCCTTCTAAGATGAAGGAGTTTGCCCGGTATTTAGAGACGGTTCCGGAAAAGACCCTGCAGGTTATCGGGGTCATCGTGGCGTTTGCGGGGCTGGCCGTCGTCTATCTCGGAAGGCTCCTGGGCGGGATGTGACGGCTGTGAGAACGGAACGCTATTGCTATGACCTTCCCAGGGAGCTCATCGCGCAGTATCCCCTTGAGAGGGGCAGAGACAGGCTCCTCATCGCAGATAGAAAGACACGGAGAATAGAACACCAGAGGTTCGAGGACCTCGGAGACTACCTGACACCGGACGATCTCCTGGTTTTCAACGATACCCGGGTCATCCCTGCACGGTTGATAGGAAAGAAAAAAACCGGCGGAAAGGTAGAGGTGCTCCTGGTGAAAAAGATGGATCAGACGAGGTGGACCTGCCTCCTCAAGGCATCGAAGCCCTCTCGGACCGGCACGGAGATCTTTTTCGAGAACGGCCTGAGAGCGATAGTTGAGGGCCGTGAAGAGGAGTTCTTCACGGTGAGCTTTTCAGACCCCGGGAAGGTTCTTGGAGCGGGCCGGATCCCGCTCCCGCCGTATATCGAAAGGGAGCCGGAGGCGATCGATTCACAGCGGTACCAGACCGTATATGCGCGGGAAGAGGGATCCGTGGCTGCGCCTACGGCAGGACTTCACTTCACGCCGGAGATCATGGAGGACTTAAGGGTCCGGGGGGTCGGGACCGCATTCATCACCCTGCATGTGGGACCGGGGACCTTTATGCCCGTGAAAACACAGGAGATAGAGGATCACCGGATGCATGCAGAGGAATTTACGGTGTCGGAGGAGGCTGCATCGGCTGTCAATAACGCAATGGCACAGGGCAAAAGGGTGGTGGCCGTGGGGACCACCACCACCAGGGTGCTGGAATATCTCATGGCTGCACACGAAAAGATCGTAGCAGGCACCGGGTCGACGGATTTGTTCATATACGAAGGGTTCCGGTTCAGGTGTACAAGAGCCCTGCTGACCAATTTTCACCTTCCCTGTTCAACCCTGCTCATGCTCGTGGCCGCATTCGGGGGTTATGATTTCATCATGGACGCCTACCGGAGCGCAGTGGAGAAGGAGTATCGTTTTTTCAGCTATGGCGATGCAATGCTCATCATTTAGATTCGACATCCATGCAACCGACGGTGATGCCCGGAGCGGAGAGTTCCAGACCGAGCGCGGCGCGGTGCAGACACCGGTCTTCATGCCGGTGGGCACGCAGGCTACCGTGAAGGCTGCAAGCCCGGAGGTTCTCAAGAGTCTCGGCGCCCGGATCATTCTCTCCAATACCTATCACCTCCACATGAGGCCCGGAGAAAAGCTCATCGCGTCCCTGGGAGGTCTGCATTCATTCATGGGGTGGGACCGGCCGATCCTTACCGACAGCGGGGGATACCAGGCCTTCAGCCTGGCTGAGCTTGTGAAGATAAGCGATGAGGGCCTGGCCTTTTCCTCTCATCTGGACGGCTCGCGCCGTTTCCTGAGCCCTGAGAAGGCCATCGAAATCCAAGAGGACCTGGGCTCGGACATCATGATGTGCCTCGATGAATGCGTGGCCTACCCGAGCACCCGCGAGTACGTGGAGGTTTCGGTGAAGAGGACGACTCTGTGGGCGCAGAGGTCACTCGCTGCCAGACGAAGCAGCTCGGCCCTCTTCGGGATCGTCCAGGGCGGTGTGTATCCGGACTTAAGGGTCAGAAGCGCACAGGAGATCAGCGCCGAGGCGTTCGACGGAGTGGCCGTAGGCGGGCTGTCGGTAGGGGAGGGGCACGACCTCATGATGGATATCCTGGACGTGACCATGCCCTGCCTTCCTTCAGCAAAGCCGAGGTATCTCATGGGGGTGGGCACGCCCAAAGATATCGTCGAGGCGGTTGCGCGGGGGGTCGACATGTTCGACTGTGTGCTCCCTACGAGGAATGCACGCAACGGCATGCTTTTTACCCGTCATGGAAAGATCTCCGTCAAACAGGCACGCTACCGGGAAGATCCCAATCCCCCCGACGAACAGTGTGGGTGCTACACGTGCAGGAACTTTTCCCTTGCGTACCTGAGGCATCTCTATGTGTCACGAGAGATCCTCGGGTCGATCCTGAACACCATCCATAATTTATATTTCTATCTTGAATTAATGTCTGATATACGGCATTCCATATGTGAGAAAAAATTTGATGATTTAAGAAAACAAATAAAGGAGATATATGATGACTAGTCTGGCCTACGCCGCAAACGGCTCCGGAGGCGACGCCATGGGAATGCTCATGAGCCTTGCCCCGCTCATCTTGATCTTCGTCGTATTCTACTTTCTTCTGATCATGCCTCAGCAGAAAAAGGCAAAGCAGCACCGGCAGATGCTCGAGAGTATCACCAAGGGTGACGAGGTGATCACCAGCGGAGGCATTCACGGAAAGGTGGTGGGGATCGCCGATCAGGTGCTCACCCTCGATGTGGGAGAGAAGGTGAAGATCAGGGTCTCCCGTGAGTTCATCGCGCAGAAGAAAGGCACTGAACAGCCGCAGACAAAAAGCTGAGTTCGGGGGTTTTCAATGGATAGATTCAAGTTGAAGGGGCTGCTGATACTGGCGGTTCTCGTTCTGGGAATCCTGTTTGCAGCGCCATCTTTCTTCGGGAGCAAGGAGGTGCCCGAGGGCTGGATAGGCCCCAAGGAAAAGATCAAGCTCGGTCTCGACCTGCAGGGGGGAATGCATCTGGTCCTCAGAGTGGTGGCGGACAAGGCCGTAGAAAGCAGGATGAACAGCACTGTTTCCGATCTGAGAGCGCAGATGGTCAAACAGCGGATTCATTACAGCAAGGCGGTTTCGGATTCTCCTGAGACCATTCAGATCGCATTAAGGGTGCCGGACGACTACGACAAGCTCTCCGACCTCGTCAGAGGCTCGTATCCTTATCTGCAGGAGGTCAACAGGTCGTCCAAGGACGGTGTCATGACCGTGGAATACCGGATGTCAGCCAGTCAGGTGGCGACTATCCGCAGCCAGGCGGTTGAACAGGCCCTGGAGACGGTCAGGAACCGGATCGACCAGTTCGGGGTGAGCGAGCCCTCCATCATCCCCCAGGGCGATGATCGCATCGTGTTGCAGCTTCCCGGCGTTACCGATCCTGAGAGGGCAAAAGCCCTCCTGAAAAACACTGCAATCCTCGAGTTCAAGCTCGTGGACGAAGAGCATTCAGTTCAGGATGCATTGCGCGGGAACGTGCCTTCCGGCAGTTACATCGCCTATATGAAGGAAGGCAATCAGCCCATTCTCCTTCAGCAAAGGGCGGTTATGACCGGAGATCTTCTGGACGACGCACGTATGAGGATCCAGTCCACCTATAACGAGCCCTATGTGGAGATATCCTTCAACCGCGAGGGCGGGAGGATATTCGAGCGGGTCACCAGCGAGAACACCGGTAAGCGCCTTGCCATCCTCCTCGACGGCAAGGTGTACTCGGCCCCGGTGATCAGGGAGGCCATATCGGGCGGAAAAGCGATTATCGAAGGAAGGTTTACCGACGAGGAAGCGAGCGACCTGGCCATTATCCTCAGGGCAGGCTCACTGCCCGCGCCTGTGGAGGTCCTCGAAGAACGGACCGTAGGACCATCTCTGGGGCAGGATTCCATCTATCAGGGTTTCCTCTCCATGATCATAGGCGGTCTGGTGGTCGTTGTTTTCATGATAGTTTACTACAAGTTCTCCGGCCTGATTGCCGACCTCGTCCTGATCGCCAACATCGTTCTCATCCTGGGGGCGCTCGCCGTGCTCGGCGCGACCCTTACCCTGCCCGGACTGGGGGGCATCGTGCTCACCATCGGCATGGCCATAGATGCGAACGTGCTCGTCTATGAACGCATCAAGGAGGAGCTCAGGCTGGGGAGGACCGCGAAGATGGCGGTGGATGCGGGTTATAAGAATGCTCTGCCCGCGATCCTGGATGCCAATATCACGACACTAATCGCCGCCATCGTGCTGTTCCAGTTCGGAACAGGACCGGTACAGGGATTCGCGGTGACGCTCTCCATCGGTATCATCGCCTCGCTGTTCACCGCCCTGGTCTTGTGTCGGTGGATCCAGGAATGGCTGGTGAACTATCAGAAGATCGAACGGATCAGCATTTAGGAGGCGGCCATGGATATCATACGACCAGGAACCCAGATAGATTTCATGAAGTACCGGAAGGCTGCCTTCACCCTCTCGGCGGCGCTCATCATCATCAGCATCGCCGCCCTGTTCGTTCGAGGCCTGAACTACGGGACCGACTTCACCGGCGGGACCGAAATCCAGGTGGCCTTCTCCAAGGTGGTCAAGACCGATGAGGTGAGGTCTGCTATCGAGCCTATCGGGCTTGCCGGTGCTTCGATCCAAAGCATCGGCGAAAATAGAGACAATGAGTTTCTCATCCGGACCCCTGTAGAGGGCGACACCGGGGGCGAAACCGTGCAGCAGATCGAAGGCGCGCTGAAGGACACGTTCGGAGAGGAAAACGTAGACATCCGCAGAGTCGATGTGGTTGGCGCCGCTGTAAGCAAGGACCTGAAGCAGAAGGGGTTCCTTTCTCTGTTCTATGCAGGGATCGGTCTCCTCATCTATATCTGGTGGAGGTTCAAGATCAGTTATTCCGTGGCCGCCATTATCGCCCTTGCCCATGATGTGATCATCACAGTGGGGATTTTCTCCCTCACGGGCAGGGAGATATCGCTGCCCGTCATTGCAGCGCTCCTTACCGTCATTGGGTATTCTCTGAACGATACCATCATCGTCTTTGACCGCATACGTGAGAATATCAAGAAGGCGGCGGGGTCGTTCGATTATAGCTCCCTGCTGGACAGCAGCATCTCCCAGACCTTGAGCCGGACCCTGATCACCTCCTCGACGACCTTGTTCGTGGTGCTGGCGCTCTTCCTGTTCGGCGGGAGCGTGATCAACAACTTCGCCTTCGCCATCATGGTGGGGCTCATCGTAGGAACCTACTCGTCCATTTTCATCGCAAGTCCCATCCTCCTGTTCTTCAGGCAGGAAAAGGAATAAAAGCTCACGAGCGGGGAGGCGCCCCGTGCGCCTCCCCGCCTCTTTCATGCCTCCCCTTAAGCTGTTTTTGTAGTTTACCTCCGCCCTTAAGCACTATCGATTACCCCGGTTATGCCATGGTCCTGATCCATGCCTTTCACCGGTGGTTTAAAAGCGTGACATGAAGGGGTGCTCGGCGCCCGGCTCATATGTACAATATTGTAATCGATGTTACCCTTTCGCCCGGATATTCAGGGGATACAAGTATTTAAGTATATGAAAATACACTTATATTCAGCTGGCATGAGTTTTGAGAACAGCTCCGGCATGAAGCTGACAAAGATAATGACAATATTGGCGTTTGGCGCGGTGATGGTTATTATGGCGAACTCTGCTCATGGGGCTACCGTGAGGGTCAGCTGGAATCCGAACAGCGAACCAGACCTCGATGGATATAAAGTATACTATGGTACGCTCAGCGGTACCTACACCCAGGTTATCGACGTGGGGGCAGTAACGAGCACGGATGTCAGCAACCTCGGCGAAGGGCATACCTATTACTTTGCCGTTACCGCTTATGATGTCGACGGCAACGAAAGCGGCTTTTCCAATGAGGCCTTTCTCCTGATTCCCAACAGTGGCTCGGATGAACCTGGTGGAGATACCCCGCCTATTACGGATATAGTGGATACAGACATGGACGGGATCCCCGACGAGATTGAGGATCAGTGGGGAATGGACGCATTGGATCCGCTCGATTCGCTCATGGATGACGATGGTGATGGTGTGGTGAACCTTGTGGAGTACATGGCAGGCACCTCGCCGGTAGATGCCACAGAGCATCCTTTCAGTGACAACGTGCTCAAAGACATTATCGGAGAGCTGGGTGAAACCGTAGACCTGTCGTCGGTCAACCCTGAAGGCAGGTTCTCCATCGTCCCGCTCACAAATGCAGTCCCGGCCCCGGTGAACAATGCAATCACACCCTCTGCTCCCGGTGCCTACCTGTACAATGTGATCGACAGCGATTCATCTCTCGTATACCGGCTCAGGGTTTCGGTCACCCAACAGTTGACGGTGATAGGCGCATATGAGCCGGGTTCGTTCATGGAGCTCGCCGATCAGATATTCGGGATCCGCATAGATATCCCAGGCGATGCGATCGTGCGCGCCGTTCCCGTTGGTATCGGCAACGTCACACCTGAGGCCCTCTCGGCGGTGGAATACGGAGATGCACTCCTGTTCGACGTGCTTCCCTTCGGTCTGGTTCTCTCCAAGCCGGCATTGATCACGGTGCACTACGAGAAGGAAAACCCGGTAGTACAGCGCTACGACAGCACAAGCGACACCTGGGTCGATGTCGAAGACGTCACGGCTGCAGACGGTGAAGTCACCATCTCAACGTATGAGCTCGGAACCTTCAGAGTGCTCTCTGATGAGGCCGCAGGCGGCGGTGACACAGATACCCCGGTAGCCGACGACGGCGGTTCCGGCGGCGGATGCTTTATCCAGACCGCAGGATTCTGATAACCTTCTCACAGGCGGGAAACACCTGTTCCGGCCTGACTGAACAGAAAAAGATCGGGGGAAGATCCCCCGATCTTTTTTTCATGGCACGGTCAATGGCATGGATCTTAGGGCGGCAAGCCCTGTACCCGGCTTCAAGCCAGCAAGCCCCAATTGGAATGCAGCCCTTGCTTCACAGCACTTGGGCAGCAGGCACGGAGGAAGGCTCAACCTGTGATCTTTCGAGGAATAGCCCTTTGCCAGCCGCACAACACCTATGGTAATCTCTCTCACAGGAGCAAGCACAGGAAGCGAAGAAGAGGTGAAGAATGGTCAAGGTGAAAGAGCTCATGACCACGGATGTGGTCACCGCGAGACCTGATGATTCCATAAGCGAAGCCCTGGAAAAGATGCGTACTGGGCGGTTCCGGAGGATCCCGGTGGTGGATCGGGGCAGGCTGACTGGCGTTATCACGGACAGGGATATCAGGCAGGCCTTGAACTCGCCCATGCTGTTCCGTGACCGGTCGTATGATGATTATGTGCTGCGCGAGCTCAAGGTGGGCGGAAGCATGACGAGCGGACCGCTCACTATACACCCTGATGCCGGGATCGTCGAGGCAGCGGAGATGATGGAGAAAAACCGTATAGGAGGGCTGCCTGTAGTAGACAACGATTCCCTGGTTGGAATCATCACAATCTCCGACCTCATGAACTACCTGATACGCCTTCTCCGGGAAGAGCGCTTATAGGTTCAAGAGTTCCGCCGCTCCTGTCCGAAAGGTATTTCCAGCTCGTAGACGCCGTATTCGAGATTGGTTTTCACAGGATATCCGGACTTGGAAAACACCTTCATCATCGGGATGTTCTGCGAAAGCACATCGGCGGTAAACCCCTTGATGTTTTTTTCCTTCGCAATCCTGATGAGATACTGCAGCAGGAAGGTGCCGATCCCCCGGTTCTGCCACTGATGGTCGGTCGTGAAGGCGACCTCGGCAAAGTCGGTGTTGGGGTCCCGTACGTAACGCCCCACGGCAACGATTTTTTCCTTACTCTCCGGCTCTTCTTTGCCCACGACCGCGGCGATTGCCATCTTGTCGTTGTAGTCGATGGCTGCCATGGGCATGGCGAGCTTGTGGGAGAAGGATTTGAGATTCTGGAAAAACCGGGTGTAGATGTCCTGCTCAGGGAGGGTATAGATCAGATCCTGGATCGCCCTCTCGTCCGTCGGCTTCACCGGCCGGAAGAAGACCTGTGTCCCCTTCTTGTCTGTCCAGATGGTCTCGTATTTCTTGGGATACAGGACCGAAGGCAGGATCTGGTCTTTGTATACATATCCCTGCCGTTTTGCCGCCTCAAGGAGCTCGTCCCTGAATTTGGGGTGAGCGATGTTGATCAACTCCATTGCACGGTCTCTGATGGACTTGCCGTGGATATAGGCCGCCCCGAACTCAGTGACCACGTAGTGTATGTCGCCCCTGGTCACTGTCACCCCGGCTCCGGGCTCCAGGTAGGGCACGATCCGTGATCGCGTGCCGTCATCGGTGGTGGAGGGCAGGGTCATGATGGACTTGCCCCTGCGGGAGAGGGAAGAGCCGCGCACGAAATCCACCTGCCCTCCGATCCCGCTGTAGAACCGGAAACCCAGAGAATCGGAGTTGACCTGGCCGGTGAGATCCACAGTCAGGGCCGCATTGATGGAAACCATCCTGTCGTTCTGCGCGATCACGTAGGGATCGTTCACATACCTGCACGGCCGGAACTCGAAGAGGGGATTGTTGTCTACATATTCATACAGGCGCCTCGTGCCCATGCAGAAGCTCGCAATGACCTTTCCGGGGTGGAGGGTCTTTTTCCTGCAGGTAATGACCCCGGCCTCGATCAGGTCGATAACACCGTCTGAAAACGCCTCGGTATGGATCCCGAGGTCGCGCTTGTTGATCAGGCAGGGCAGAACGGAGTTCGGGATCCGCCCGACTCCCATCTGGAGCGTGGATTCGTTTTCGATGAGCTCGGCGATATGCTCGCCGATGCTGCGGGTAATCTCTCCGGGGATCTTCTGATAGAACTCCAGGAGAGGCATGTCGTTTTCTACAAAGGCATCGATATCGCTCACATGGAGAAAACTGTCTCCCAGCGTTCTGGGCATGTTGGGATTGACCTCGGCGACCACGTAATCCGCGACCTCGGCAGCGGTCTTGGTTATGTCCACCGAGATGCCCAGGCTCACATAGCCGTTTTTATCGGGTGGAGAAACCGTGATCAGCGCCACATTGATGGGCATTCTCCCCCTCATCATGAGCAGGGGGACTTCTGAGAGAAAGATCGGGGTATAATCAGCCCTGCCTTCCTGAATCGCCTTTCTCGCGTTCCAGCCGATGAACAGGGCGTTGTGGCGGAAGCTCTCGTCGTACTTCTCATCGGTGTAGTCGGTGGTGCCGACGTCGAGAAAATGGATGACCTCGGTGTCGGCCAGATTGGGAGCGATATCGATAAGCGTCCTGACTAGGAGCTGAGGCTCACCACAGGCCGAACCGATAAAGATTCGCGCTCCCTTCCGTATCTTTGACAGGGCTTCTTTCGGCCCGGTACGCCTGCTCTCATAGATATCTTTCCAGTTGTATATCATGCTAGGGATGAAAATATAGGTCTTTGCGCCGAGATGTCAATTGAATCTTGATCTCTTTCAAGCCAAGATCGGGCATAAGACGGGTGTTTGAAGGAACATCGATTGTGTTGCAATAATATCCGAGGTATGCAAAAAAGTCCTTACATGAAGGCCGGCCCGATGACGGGCCGTGTCACTGATGTTAAAGGTGGCGAAGGCGAGATGAGAGCGGTTTCGGTATGCATGATCACGTTCAACAATTCAAGGACCGTTGAAAAGGCCCTGAAGAGCGTGGCGTCATGGGCCTCGGAGATCATTGTGGTGGATTCATTCAGCACGGACGGAACCTTCGAGATAGTCAAGAAATACGCCACCATCAGCGAACAGAGACCATGGCCCGGTTTCCGCGACCAGTACAACTATTGCATCTCCAAGGCGAAAAACGACTGGGTGATTTTCCTGGATGCCGATGAAGAGATCTCCAAGGAGCTGGCGGAGGAGATCGCCGAGAGGCTGGAGCTCGATGCCGGGGCATATGACGGATATATCGCACATCGCAGAAATTACTACCTCGGCCGGTGGATCATGCACGGAGGGTGGGTTCCCGACAGCGAGATCAGGCTCTTTAGGAAGTCCAAAGGAGCCTTTGCAGGAGGACTTCATGCAAACGTGCAGGTGCAGGGCAGGGTAGGCGAGCTGAAACACTTCTACTACCATTACAACTATCGCGATATCGCCGACCAGATCGACACCATCAACCGGTATTCCTTGAATGCTGCACAGGACATGCTCAGGGAGGGAAAGAGATTTTCTCTCTTCGACCTGTTGCTGCGTCCCCCGGCGCGTTTCATAAAGGAATACCTGCTCAAAAGAGGGTTTCTCGACGGCCTGCCGGGACTGGTAATCGCTGTCTCCACCATGTACTATGTATTCGCCAAATACGCCAAGCTCTGGGAGCTTGAACAGGAAAAGGAAAGGGGCTTAAGATAACGTGGTTGCCGGAGAATCTTTTGCACGAAAGAGGGTGCTCGTGACCGGAGGGCTCGGGTTTATCGGTTCGAATCTCAGCCGGAGGCTTGTCGAGTATGGGGCCGAGGTCACTCTGGTGGACAGTCTGATTCCGGAATATGGGGGGAACCTCTTCAATATCGAGCCAATACGAGAGCATGTGAGGGTAAATTTCTCGGATGTCCGGGACGAGCATTCCATGAAGTATCTCGTGCAGAACAAGGATTATCTCTTCAACCTTGCCGGACAGACGAGCCACCTCGACTCCATGAACGATCCCTATACCGACCTCGAGATCAATACCCGGGCGCAGCTCTCTATTCTGGAGTCGTGCAGGAGAAACAACCCGGACATCAAAATCGTGTTTGCGAGCACCCGCCAGATCTATGGGAAGCCCCGGTATCTGCCCGTGGACGAAAACCACCCTTTAAGCCCGGTGGATGTGAACGGCATCAACAAGATGGCGGGCGAGTGGTATCACCTGGTATACAACAATGTCTACCGGATACGTGCAACAGTCCTGCGGCTCACGAACACCTACGGCCCCCGGATGCGGATCAAGGACGCCCGGCAGACCTTTCTCGGTATATGGATCAGGCGTGTCATCGAGGGAGAGCCTTTCCTAGTGTACGGTGACGGCTTGCAGAAGCGCGACTTCAACTATGTAGACGACGTCACGGATGCGCTGTTGGCAGCGGCCGAATCCGAGAAGGCCAACGGCGAAATTTATAACCTCGGGGCGGATGACCCTGTCAGCCTGAAAGAGACGGCGGAGATGATGATCGATATTCTGGGCAAGGGTTTCTATCAAATTATCCCCTTTCCCCCGGAGAGGAAAATCATCGATATCGGCGATTATTACGGGAGCTATGAGAAGATTTCCAGACACCTCGGGTGGAAGCCGGAAACAGGTCTGAGAGAGGGCTTGCGAAAAACCATTGAATATTATCAGGAATTTATCCATCACTACGTGGAGCCTTGAGAGATGTCCATGCCGTTCATCCCTGTCGCATCGCCGCTGAAACAGTATCAGGCCCACAAGCACGCAATCGACGAGGCCATCAGCAGGGTGCTACTCAGCGGCAGGTATATCCTTGGGGATGAGGTAGCCGGCTTTGAGAGGGAGTTTGCCGGATATCTCGGCGCACAGCACTGCGTGGCCGTGGCCAACGGAACCGAGGCCCTGTGCCTTGCCCTGAAGGCATGCGGGATCAGGGCCGGGGATGAGGTCATCACAGTATCCCATACCGCGGTCGCCACCGTGGCCGCTATCGAGCTTATCGGTGCAGTGCCCGTGTTCGTCGACATCGACCCGGTGAGCCGCTGTATGGATCATACCCTGATCGAAAAGGTTATCAGTTCACGTACACGGGCGATTCTGCCCGTACACATCTACGGCCAGCCATCCCGAATGCATGAAATCTGCGAGATAGCAAACAAGTACGGGCTGACCGTTGTGGAAGACTGCGCCCAGGCATGCGGAGCGCGGATCTCGAATAAAAAGGTTGGGACGTTCGGGCACGCGGCGGCATTCAGCTTCTATCCCACTAAGAATCTCGGGGCGATAGGCGACGGAGGGTGCGTAGTGACCGATTCTCTGGAGATCTCCGAAAAGCTACGGGCTCTGCGCGAATACGGATGGAAGGAACGATACATTTCATCGGAAAAGGGGATGAACTCCCGGCTGGATGAGATTCAGGCGGCCATACTGCGGGTAAAACTTTCGTTTCTCGACGAAGATAACGCCAGGAGAAGGACAATAGCGGAGCGGTATTCCCATGCGGTGGATAATCTTTCGATCATACCTCCATACCCATTACCTGACACCGAGCATGTCATGCATCTGTATGTGGTTGTGTGTAGTGCGCGGGGCTCATTGCAGGAGTTTCTGAAAGAGCGGGGTATCGGGACGGCTCTCCATTATCCGAGGGCTGTTCATCAACAAGGTGCATACGAGGGAAGGATCCGGGGATCGGATTCTCTCCCGGTGACTGAAAAACTCTATGAAAGAATACTGTCTCTGCCCATGTATCCCGAGCTGTTGGATACCGAGGTGGAGAAGATATGCATTGCGCTGGCTGAATGGTGTTCATCCCAGTAACATTCATAAGGCCGGCTTGACTGCCGAAAAGGCTCTGAGGACGAGTATACTGGAAGGAAGATCTTGTGAACATATCTATTGCAATTGAAAAATTCGACCCTCACGTGGGAGGTGCAGAGCGCTACTGCTGGGACCTGGCCCATTTTCTCGCCCAAAGGGGACATGATGTCGAGATCATATGCATGCGAGCCAAGGCTCCGAAGATCGAATCAATTCGGATCGCCCCTGTCAGAGCGTTGAATTTTCCCCAGGGGCTTCGTCATCTCAGCTTCGCCATAATCCATGCCCTCAGAGCGAGGAACCTGCCCGGAAGCATTCACTTCGGCATGGGCAACACATTCCTGATGGATATCTATCAGCCCCATGGCGGCGTCCACCGTGCATGGTTCAGCAGAGAGACCCAGCGATACTGGAAACCTGTCCGCTCACTCATGCGATTACTGAAACGTTTGAGTTTCAAGGATGTCGTTCAGAGGATTATGGAGTGGTGGATCTTTAAAATAACCAAACCAAGGGTAATTGCGATATCAGACATGGTTGCAGACGATATCCAGAACTTCTTTCATTATCCTCAAGAAATGATCGATCTGATACCAAACGGGATAGACCTTGATAAGTTCTGCCCGGAAAACGATGTGTTTCGTGATGAGATCAGGCAGCGGTACGGAATAGGACCTGATGAGTTTGTGTTTCTTTTTGTTGCCCAAAACCCCAGGCTCAAGGGCTACGAGACTCTCATCGATGCCTGCATCGAATTGGGCGATATACCTTTCAAGATCTTGATCGTGGGGCCCTCGAATGAGCCCATGAGGAGAAAAACAGATTCGCTCGGCGATAGGGTGATTTTCGCTGGAAACGTATCTGATATCCAAAAGATATATCCTTCGTGTGATTGCCTTGTTCACCCCACATATTATGATGCTTGCTCGCTGGTGGTTCTGGAATCACTCGCATCCGGCACCCCTGTCATAACTACCCGTTCAAACGGAGCAAGCATGTTCGTGAAAGGGGATATGGGCCATGTATTGCCTGCAGGGGATGTACATGCCCTGAGCTCAGCAATGCGCAACATGATCAGCTCACCAAAGAGGATAATCGGCTCTGATATCTTGAAAAGTCACCTCAAGGTATTTGCCGATGTCGAAGAAGTAATGCTGCGGACAGACAAGATCAAGAAAAGCTGAAGTCAAGAGGAGCGCAGCCATGAAATGGTGCAATTCGTGGAAGAGGGCGATACTCGTACCCATGGACCGTATTGGAGACGCCGTGAGCGATACCCCGGCGATCTCTTATCTGAAGTCTCTCGGAATCGAGATCATAGTTCTTGCCACCCCTTATACCACCCAGATATTTGAGAATAATCCACATGTTTACCGGTGCATTACGTTTTCGCGTAAGAGCAGGGATGGAATACTATCTTCTGCGCTGACAAACCGTTTGCTGATAAAGGACCTCAAGAAACTCAATCCAGATGTGGTCATCAGCATGATGAGGCAGATACGGGAGCTCAAGAGTATATTCTCGAATCTTTCGGTACCGGTTCTTGCGAAGCCCCAGGATAATAACCTCCCCATCTACATGAGATGGGTCGAATTCTTCAGAGCATTGAATCTCAATGTTCAACCAGCACAGAATGAAATATATCCTAACGATCAGGATAAAGAGTCGGCTGTTTCATGGGCGCGGAAGACAGGCATCGATCTCGATCGTCCATCTATTGTCGTACACCCTGGCTGTGCAGTGTATAAGAATGAGAAAGACATAACAAACTCTTTGAGAAGCTGGGACCTGGATAATTATCTCGAGGTGTTTTCTCATCTTCCCAATGATATTCAGATCATACTCACCGGGGTCCATCCCGCAGAGAAGAAAGCGAACTCATATATTCAAAAGAGAAGCCCGCGAACCACCGCAATCTTTGATATCCCCAACATACGGGCAATGGCATGGGTCATCGCCCGATCAAAGCTCGTTATTACTCTTGACACAGGCACCCTGCATATAGCTGCAGCCACCGACACCCCGATCATAGGTCTCTTCGGCCCGTCCGACCCGGGGAAATACGGCCCTTGGCGCAAGAACATCACGTATGTAAGGACCGGACAACATCTTTCATGCTGGCCGTGCGATCAGAATGCCACCTGTGGCGGCAACAACATATGCATGGCATCCATAACCCCTGAAGATGTTCTGGATGCCGTCAGAGGGACAATCCAATGAATATTGCTTACCTCACCCATGATACGCCGGACGTGTTCTATAGAGTAGGACAGTATCTTGATTACCTCCACTCCAACGATCTGTCCACCTCGATCCTGAGGACACCCAATGATTTTTACAAACGCTTCCATACCTTCAAGGCCCTTTCCCATTATGATGTCGTTGTCATACAGAGAAAGCTCTTTAATGCATTCTGGAGATCGCTCTTAAAAAAATATGCCCGCTCCTTGATCCTCGATATCGACGATGCGATCATGTTTTCCTCTGATGAACAAAGCTTCCGTTCAAGAACAAGGTTGAGCAGGTATGAAAAGATGGTTGGTCTGTGTGATCATATCATTGTAGGAAACAGCTATTTGAAGGATATAACACATGAGATCTGTCCGCATGCTAGTGTTACCATTATTCCGACAGTCGTGGATCCAAGTTTGTATCCGGTCAAGGTTCACATGGAAAACCAGCCGTTGGTGATCGGATGGATCGGCTCTGCACCCACCATAAAATATCTTGATCTTGTTCAGCACGTCCTCAGGGAAGTCATACGCTCTCATGAGAACATTATCTTCCGCATTATCAGCAATGAATTTCCGGAATGGGGATGGGTGGAGAAAAAACCATGGGCAAGGGAGCAGGAAATACAGGATGTTTTGGGTTTTGATATCGGGATTATGCCCTTAGTGGATAATCCTTGGACAAGGGGGAAATGCGGGTTCAAGCTCA